>Ga0114980_10000471_pt1 | contig 29447 bp, 26 predicted proteins | sample S_140806_EF_Meta_FD_87018 | JGI IMG/M metagenome (GOLD analysis project Ga0114980, IMG submission 87018) | Freshwater microbial communities from Lake Simoncouche, Canada to study carbon cycling - S_140806_EF_MetaG | ecosystem: Environmental > Aquatic > Freshwater > Lake | place: Lake...
AGTCAAATAAAAAAACACCTATCAACGGTCCGTAATTTTGTCCAGTCGCAACAATAAGTTTCCCTTGTGAATTGTACATGCAGTTTCCCAGAAGCACAACATTTGAATCAGACGTTACACTATGATATCGCCAGCTACCTACCCATCCAGATCTGTTGTAAGTGAATGAAAGCGTGTCAAATGTATTTCCAAATGAAGCAGAATGATACACATCAGCCGCTTTGTTCCCAATCAGGAATTGCACACGCGTCTTCTCGGCCACCGAAGTATCCGTTGTGGTGAGTAAAGTGAATTTGGTTAGGCGTCCTTCATAGTCAAAACCATAACGCCAAGTTCCAATATCTGACCACGATTGACCATCTTCAGAACGATGTTCGCTTGTGACGTGCTTTTCCATTCTCTTCGCGTTTACTTCTCCATTGAAAATTGCAAGCGAAGCACTGTCAGGAAGAAAATCGTCCATTGGATAAAGTGCATTCGGCAACAATTGATCAAACGTAGAGGCATTGCGAAAAAAAACAGAAGTATCTGCACTCTGCGCTATGACCAAAACACTAGTAAGTATGGCAATCGCCGATAGCCTAAACTGCAACATCATATTCTCTGAGTGCGTTGTTCAATGACGTTTTCAAATCAGTACTCGCTTTGCGTTGACCAATAATTAGTGCACACGGAACATTGTATTCCCCAGCGGCAAATTTCTTTGCATAACTTCCAGGAATCACGACAGAGCGTGAAGGAACAAACCCTTTGTATTCAATAGGCTTTTCACCTGTAACATCAATAATTTTTGTCGATCCAGTGAGAACCACATTTGCACCTAACACAGCTTCTTTTCCAACACGACAACCTTCCACCACAATACATCTTGAACCAATGAAGGCGCCATCTTCAATAATAACAGGTGCGGCTTGAACAGGCTCGAGCACTCCTCCAATTCCAACGCCGCCGCTCAAGTGAACATCCTTTCCGATTTGTGCACATGAACCTACAGTAGCCCAAGTATCCACCATTGTGCCTGAATCAACATATGCACCGATATTCACATAACTTGGCATCATAATAACACCTTTAGCAAGAAATGCACCATAACGGGCCACTGCATGCGGAACAACACGAACTCCTAATTCCGCATAATTGTGTTTCAATGCCATCTTATCATAAAATTCCATAGGACCAACATGAATGGTCTCCATCTGGCGTATAGGGAAATATAGAATTACGGCTTTCTTCACCCAATCATTTACCTTCCAGTTTTCTCCATCAGGTTCTGCAACGCGCAAGCGTCCTTTATCTAGTTCTTCTATTACAGTTTCAATTGCTTTTCGAGTATCAGCATTCGTCAGTTGTGTGCGATCGTTCCAAGCGGCTTCAACAATGTTTTGCATAATGTTCCTAATTGAAGTACGAAAATAAGGGGCTTTTGCCCTCGCACGAAGACAATATCCAAATAGTTTGAAAGTTCAAAAATTGCAAGGTTCGTACTCACTCCTGGGACTTTCAAACTCTTTAACCCTTTAACTTTCAAACTTTCAAACTTTTCCTCCTTCCAACTTTTTTACTTTCCCTATCCCTTACTTTCCTCCTTATCTTCGTGCAGCCTATGCCAAGAATCCTCGCCATCGATTACGGAACCAAGCGCTGCGGAATTGCGGTGACCGATACATTGCAAATTATTGCCACCGGACTTACCACAGTTCATAGCAAAGACATTATCGATTTCCTGAAAAAGTACATGGAGAAAGAAGCCGTTGAAACAATCGTGGTTGGCGAACCTAAAAACTTGCGCGGAGAGCGTACCGATGCGAGTGAACATGCCGATGGATTTGTAACACTTCTCAAGAAGCACTTTCCGGGAATGAAAATCGCCAGAATCGACGAACGTTTTACTTCCAAAATGGCGTCTCGTGCGATTATAGATTCGGGAATTAAGAAAAAGGAGAGACAAAACAAAGAGTTAGTAGATGAAGTTTCCGCAACGATAATACTCCAGTCCTATTTGGGAATGCAATAAGCGGCAAATACTTAGCCTACAATACGTAGAACTTCGTCGCACATTTCCTTTGTTTGGCTGTGTCTGAGCCAACGAAGAACTTGTTGAAGTGCGGTCATTTTCCCTTAAATTCGCGCCATGATTCTTCCTATTGTAGCTTTTGGCGACCCGGTACTGAAGAAAGTAGCCGAGAATATTGATGCAAATTACCCGGGACTGGAAAAACTCATTGCAGACATGTTTGACACCATGTATAATGCAAAAGGAGTTGGATTAGCAGCACCGCAGATCGGTAAATCGATCCGACTTTTCATTGTTGATGCTACGCCTTTCAGTGTTGATCCGGAGAACGATGAAGAAGCTGCTTTGGAAGGTTTCAAACGCACATTCATTAATGCTAAAATTACAAAGGAAAGCGGTAAAGAATGGGCATTCAACGAAGGTTGCTTGAGCATTCCGAAGATCCGTGAAGATGTAATGCGTAAATCAGATTTGAAGATTACTTATCTCGATGAAAACTTCAAAGAACAAACGGAAGAATTCAGCGGATTGGCTGCTCGAATCATTCAGCACGAATATGATCACATCGAAGGAAAACTGTTTACAGACCGAATCAGTCCGCTGAGAAAACGCTTATTGCAGAGGAAGCTCAGCGATATTTCAAAAGGAAGGATTGACGTCGATTACAAAATGAAATTTCCACTTAAATAAATTACGAAATTATGAAGAATTTCCTGGCACTTTCAGGTGTTGTTATTACTTTATTATTAGCATCGTGCGGCAATGGATCAACTGATGCTCCTGCGAGCGACAGCGCAACGATGGCATTGCACGCTCGGTCCATGTATCTAGCTGAAATTGACACTGCAGAACAAGCGATGCGCGGAAGTAAAACTTTCGACTCGAAACTTGCAATTGAAGCGCTTCGTGCTTACAATGATTTCTGCGTTAAATACCCGAAGGATTCATTGACACCAGAATATCTATTCCGTGCTTCTGATATTGCACAAGGAACAGGAAACTATCAACAAGCAGCTATTTATTTGGAAACAATTTTAGCTAATCACACTGAGTATCCAAAATATAGCGATGCATGTTTTGCCGCAGCTTTTGTATACGATGAATACCTCGAAAAAGTGAATGACGGCGGTGAGCGTGCAAAGGAACTCTATGATTTCATCATCACCAAATATCCAAGTTCTCCTTATGCAGAGCAGTCAAAAGTGCTGAAACAATATGTTGGAAAAGACAACAACGAATTATATGAAGACATTCGTAAAAAAGCTGACTCTGTAGAAAAAAACAACTAGTAGAACTACTTCATAAATGGCGTCGGAGAGTGACTTGGAACCAAGCATTTTTCGGCGCTTTTTTATTCGTCATTCACGTTCTTCTCCAAGAAGGCCTTCAGTTCTTCTGTACTGAGATTCGCTTGCATTTCACCTTCTTTGGCAACAGCAATTTCACCTGTTTGCTCTGATACGGTAATGGCAATACAATCTGCATTTTCCGTAACACCTACAGCTGCACGGTGACGCATACCTAAGTGCGCAGGAAAATCGGTATTCTCCGTAACTGGTAACACACAACGAGCCGCTCGAATGGTATTGTTGCGAATGATAACGGCACCATCATGCAAAGGACTATTCTTGTAAAAAATACTTTCCAGCATTCGAACAGAAACCTTTGCGTCAATAGGATCACCAGTGTTGGAATAGAATTTCAAATCATTAGCCCGAGTAATAACGATGATTGCTCCGGTTCTGCTGTCTGCCATATTCTTGCACGCACGCACCACTGCGGGAATGTCCAAAGGCGTAAACTTACTTTCATTGCCCCAGCTAAATAACGCTTTCGTAAATCGTTGTCCACCGATCACTTTGTAACTCCCTACGAACAAGAAAAATCGGCGCAACTCTTGCTGAAATACAATGAGCAGGGCAATGACTCCAACGTCAATGAACTTCTCCAGAATCCCTGAAAACAAATCGAAGTGCATCAAACGCACGAAGCGATAGAATAGGTACACGATGGCAACACCAATGAAAATATTCAGTGCTGCAGTGCCTTTAACCAAACGATACAGTTGGTAAATCAGAATCGCAACGAGTATAATATCAATTGCGTCCTGCCAACCGAACGTTAAGAAAAATACCATAAGTGGTGTTGAAGGCATGGTCAAAAATACTCTTTGAAGTGCTTATTTGCTAATCAGTGTACTATATGAATCTCCTTCATTTTGACAATACATCTTACCCACTGGCGTTGCATTTGCAAATCAACACATTAGCACATTAGCATGCTAGCAAATTAACACATTGAAAAAATCCTCACACATTCTACGGCTTCTTTCACATCATGCACGCGAAGGATATTTGCTCCCTTCTGCAATGCCACCATGTGTAACGCGGTAGTTCCGTTCAATGCTTCTTCCTTGCTTACTCCAAACAATCGTGTAATCATAGATTTTCGTGAAACGCCTACCAATACTGGCTTATGAAAAGAATGAAATGTTTCCAATTCACGCATAAGCTGAAAGTTGTGATGTACTTCCTTACCGAATCCGAATCCTGGATCAATCACCACATTGGTTATTCCTGCTCTACTCAGCTTGCTCAATGAATTTGTGAAGTATTCGCGCACTTCCTTCACTACATCGTTGTAATGAATATCCTTCTGCATCGTTTCGGGTGTTCCCTTCATATGCATAGACACATACGCTGCATTCAATTGACCCATAAAAGAAAACATTCTATCATCCATTTGGCCTCCTGAAATATCATTTATCATATTGATCCCACTTTCTACCGCTCTTCGTGCAATTTCCGATCTCCAAGTATCTACTGAAAGTACTACAGAAGGGAAAATTCCTCTAATCTCTTCTAGGACTGGACGAAGTCGCGCCCATTCTTCTTCCATTGTTGGCTGTACAGCGCCCGGACGACTAGAAGCAGCGCCTAAATCAATGATTGTGGCTCCTTGTTCGACCATTTGTTCCGTACGAATAATGGCCGATTCTACATCCATGAATTTCCCACCATCGAAAAACGAATCGGGGGTCACATTGAGGATTCCCATAACGGCTGGAACCGAAAGGTCGAGTTCTAAATACCCGCATTCCAGAGTAAAGTCCTTATCTTGCACCACTATATAATTTCCGATTTACGATTTAAGAATTACGTTTTTATCGCATTCAACATTTTCCTTAGCACTGCAATGTCCAACACGTCTTCTGAATATGCTGCAAGTATAACTATCTGCAGGGATATCTTTGCCAAAAAGCTCCGCGACTACGGCACATCATGGCGCATGTTCCGTATTTCGTCAATCACTGATCAGGTTTTTATCAAGGCCAATAGAATTCGTACACTGGAACAAAAAGGCGTGAGTATGGTTGGAGATGATATTCGAGGTGAATATCTCGGGATTGTGAACTACTCCATTATCGCTTTGATTCAGCTTGAATTGAAAGACGATGCACGAACGGAACTTCCGGTTGAAGAAACACAAAAATTATACGACAAGTACGCCACTGAAGCAAAGAATCTTATGGAGAAAAAGAACCATGATTATGGCGAAGCTTGGCGCGACATGCGTGTGAGTAGTCTTACCGACATGATTTTGGTCAAATTATTGCGGATAAAGCAAATCGAAGACAACGAAGGGCAAACGGTGGCTTCGGAGGGTATCGACGCTAATTACTTCGATATCATCAATTACGCTATATTTGCCCTAATTCGCACATCTGGCAAATAACATATGAATTTCCTGAAAAGCAGACTTTTCCGCCTGATCGCATCTTTGGGGTTGGCAGCACTATTCTATTTCCTGTGTCCTCCATGCTTTAACAAAACCTATTTACTGGTCGTCCTAGTTCTTCTCGTGTTGATCCTGAACCTCGACAAGTACATTGGCAAAGCAGCATTCCTTACTCACATCACTCGCATTGCAGTTGGAGGCTTATTTATTTTCTCTGGTTTCATCAAAGCGAATGACCCGGCAGGATTCAGCTATAAACTGAATGAATACTTCGAAGTTTTCGGTCAAGGTTTCAGCTGCGATATGAAAGTTGAAGGTGCGGCAGTGGCCGGTTGTCCGTGTAAACCCGATGCTGTTTCTGCTACAAGCGTTACTCCTGTAGCTCCACCAACCAGCGCGTTAAAGCCCTTGTGGGAGTTCTTTGCAGAACATTCTCTTTTCCTCGCCATCTTCATTTGCGGAATTGAAATCGTTTTGGGAATATTCCTATTGATAGGTTTCCAAACGCGAATATCATTATGGTTATTCCTTGGAATGATTGTCTTCTTCAGTTTCCTTACATTCTATAGCGCCTGTTGTAATAAAGTAACTAGCTGCGGATGTTTTGGCGATGCTATTAAACTGACGCCGTGGGAGTCGTTCTGGAAAGACCTTATCCTGCTTATTCTTATTGCACTTCTGTTTGCCGGAAAAGAGAACATCCGTCCTCTTTCATCCAATAGCATTTTGATGGCTGCTCTCGTTGGCGTCGGCACATTCGCTTCATTCGCATTTCCAGTGTATACCTACCGACACTTGCCAATGATTGATTTCCGTCCTTATGCCATTGGTACCAATATTTACACGGCAACGCATGAGAAAGACCCTGGAACTACAGGTTGTCAGCGCGACTCTACGGTTTACGAGTTCTATTACTTCCAGTCAAAGCAAGATAGTATGGCTGGTAAGTTCAAGCGCTTTACAATGGACAGCTTACCAGATAGTACTTGGAATTACTATTGCCGCTATGACATGAAAGTCCGTACGGGTAATTGCGCTGCCACAATTATGGACTTCAATATCACAGAACCTGAATCTGGAGCAAACCTTAACGACTCGCTCTTGCAGAAGAAAGGCGTTCAGTTCTTGGTGATCATGTACGATATTACGCTTGTTGATCGTGCTGTAATGGGCAAAGTCAATCTATTCTATGATGCGGCTGCGAAAGCGGGAACGCCATTCAATGCGTTGGCTTCTGTTACACCAGAACAAACTACAAACTTCAGAACAGAAACAGGTGCAAAATATCCGATGCTCACTGTAGATCAAACCGCACTGAAGACGGTTATACGTTCTAATCCGGGATTGGTGATGCTTCGTGATGGTGTTGTGGTGGGGATGTGGCATCACAATGACTGGCCGACCTACGAAGAAGCTATGTCGCTAGGAAAATGATGTGCTAACTGATAGACGAGTGCCGAAGCCTGTGCTCGCACACCGTAAATCATTGATTGAATATGGGTAAATTCATTGTCAAAAGAATATTCTATGGTTTCCTCGTTTTGCTCGGGGTAATAACCACAGTATTCCTTTTGTTCAATGTACTGCCCGGCGATCCAATTCGTATGCGCATGGGGCAACGGACAGATCAAAAATCAATTGATGTCATCAAAGCCGATCTCAACCTCGATCTTCCACTCCATAAGCAGTACTTCATGTTCCTGAATGACTTGTCATTCATTTCCATTCATGATGTAAAAAACAAGGACAATCGTTTCTATTTAGATCCTTCTAAGTACGGTACACCTACACAATTGTTCAGTTTAGGAAACGATAAGAGCTTTGTTTTGAAAGCACCTTATTTGCGGCGATCGTACATCAACCAGCGACCCGTTTGGGATATTATTAAATCTACATTACCCGAAACCGCAGTGCTGGCCATCACCGCCATCATCTTCGCCTCTATCGTCGGAATATTTTTCGGCATTCTAACCGCCATTTACAAGAACTCCTGGTTCGACAAAGGCGTGAGCGTATTTTCAACATTAGGTATGGCCGGACCTTCGTTCTTCTTTGCGCTTATCATTGCATGGCTTTTCGGATACCTCTGGCGCGATTATACTGGCCTGAAAAATATCGGAAGCCTGTACACGATGGATGTCTATACTGGAGAATCGTACCTCGATCTCAAAAATCTTATTCTTCCTGCATTCACATTAGGCATACGTCCATTAGCGCTGATCATTCAACTCACGCGGAGTTCAATGCTTGAAGTACTTTCATTCGATTATGTGAGAACGGCACGTGCAAAAGGACTGAGTCAATTTAAGGTAGTAGCCAAGCACGCATTAAAGAACGCATTGAATCCGGTGATCACGGCCATCTCTGGATGGTTCGCAGGACTTATGGCAGGGGCTGCATTCGTAGAAGCCGTATTCGACTGGAAAGGAATTGGCAATGCAGTTGTTGATGCCCTGTTCAATTATGACCTTCCTGTTGTTATGGGCAGTACTTTGGTTTTTTCAACTTGCTTTGTTGTCATCAACATCATAGTAGACATTGTGTACGGGATTCTTGATCCTCGTGTACGTTTACAGTAACTTCGTACTGGTATGCGTAGAAAAATCATTGCAGGTAATTGGAAAATGAACAAGAATGCGGCTGATGCTGCTGCACTTGCTCAAGAGTTGGCGGTACAAATCCGAATGACTCCACACGAAGGAGTAGACACTATCATTGCTCCAGCATATCCATTTCTCCAACAATGTGCACGCAACGTCAATGGAGTTCCAGGATTGCATGTATCAGCTCAGAACTGTCATTGGGAGAACGAAGGAGCATTTACGGGAGAAATCTCTGTACCTATGATCGTTTCTACAGGAGCAACTCACGTAATTATTGGTCATTCCGAGCGAAGAGCATTGTTTGGCGAAACAGATGCCATGATTTTGGCCAAACTAAAGGCTATTTTAGCAGGAGGATTGACTCCCATTCTGTGTGTTGGTGAAACCCTGGAACAAAGAAAAAATCACCAGCAAACTGTTGTAGTTGCTGAACAATTGGAAAACACAATTTGCAAATTGAACTATTCTCAAGAAGAGAAGATCATCATCGCATATGAACCTGTGTGGGCAATTGGCACTGGTTTAACGGCTACACCAGAGCAAGCACAGGAAATGCATCTTGTAATTCGAAATATCATTGCCAATCATTTTGGACATGCGCACGCAGATAATCAAACCATTCTGTATGGAGGAAGTTGCAATCCGGGCAACGCCGCCAGCCTTTTCGCTTGCAGTGATGTAGATGGAGCGTTAATAGGAGGAGCATCGTTGAAGAGCAACGATTTCATTGCCATTCGTAATAGTATGATTGCCATACTAGTTCACTGAACACAGGCGAGCATGATAATTGGTGCACAGCTCCTACTCATCCAGTAAAATTGCATAGCATGTACGATTATTTTCATTCTGGCATGAGATATGTATAACAATAGAAAAACAAGCATATGAAGCGGCTATTTCTAATTGCATTTTTCGCAACCTCTACTCTATCGGTCTTCGCACAACTCAATGAAGTTTGCTACACAGATACATCATTGATGATAGAAGAAATCAATCGCAGAAATGAAAGTAGCTGGAGCGTGAAAGAAGAATATCAGCACGGCGACTGGAAAGTATACTATGATTTCGCGTTAACTACTTTGAAGGCAGAATACCATTACACGGAAAAAGGAGGAAAAACTGGAATCTGGAAAGAATACTTCAAGAGTGGAAAACTGCGCTCAGAATGGAATTACGATAATGCCATAGTGAAATTCCTTCCGACCGGTAAGGAATATTATGAGAGCGGAAGTGTTCGCGTAGAGCGTACACAAACTTCAGACACACTTTTTGAAACGGAGTATTTCCCGGGTGGGCAAAAAAGTGTTTTCCGTAAGTGGGATAATAAAGCTGCTGAAGTATTAGAGATGCGTTGGTGCGAGAATGGTCAATTGGTATTGAGTTACAACCCTACCGCTCCGCAACCGCTACCAGTCAAGCGATATCACTGCAATGGTAAAGTTCAGTCGGAGTACAACTGGTGGATGTTTGGTTATACTGGAGTATACAAAGAATTTCATCCAAATGGGAAGGTTGCCGTTTCTGGCCAATTCACAGAAAAGCCCGCAGATCAAGCTGTATTCATGGCACGAAAAACAGGTATATGGACATTTTACGACGACAAAGGAAAAGTGACCAAAACCGAAACATGGGAAAATGGTCGATTGAAGACAACAACGAAATAGTTGATCCTCTAAAATAGTAGCAAGAGTCGGACACACCTTCCGGCTCTTCTTTTGTAATAGCTGTTGGTGTTAAACTGCTATTAACGGATTCGACCGAATCCTCTTCCACTACTTCAACTCAATGCTATTCGATTAACTTTGTAAGTATATGACAACGCCAACAGAACAAGCGAAACTTGCAGCATTCATTCATGGTCTTCCGAAAGCAGAATTGCATTTGCACATTGAAGGAAGTTTTGAACCCGAATTAATGTTTTCCATTGCAAAGCGCAATAACATCAAAATAAAATACAATTCCATTGAGGAAGTCAAAGCTGCATATGATTTCAGCAACCTTCAGGATTTTCTAGATATTTATTATGCAGGTGCACAAGTCTTGACCACAGAACAAGATTTTTATGATCTCACCTACGCATATATGCAACGCATTCACGAACAAAATGTAGTACACACAGAAGTTTTCTTCGACCCACAAACGCATACGGATCGCGGAATTGATTTTGGTACAGTAATAAATGGCATTGACCGCGCAATGAAAGACGCCGAGAGGAATTTTGGCATTACCTCGAAGTTAATCATGAGCTATTTACGTCACTTGGATGAAGCATCTGCGTTTAGAACATTAGAAATGGCAATCCCATATAAGCGTCTTATTTGTGCTGTTGGATTAGATTCATCAGAGAAAGGAAATCCTCCTTCTAAGTTTAAGAATGTATTCGAAGCCTCACGTAAGGAGGGTTTTCTCACAGTTGCACATGCTGGTGAAGAAGGTCCTGCTGAATACATATGGGAAGCATTGCGCTTGCTCAACGTATCACGCATAGATCACGGAAATGCTTGCCTAACCGATGAGTCACTCGTGAAAGAACTCGCAGATCGTAAGATGCCCCTAACTCTTTGTCCGCTTTCGAATCTCAAACTGAAAGTGGTGAAAGACTTGAAAGACCACTCTCTGAAAATCAAACTCAGCAAAGGGCTAATGGCAACCATCAATTCAGATGATCCTGCGTACTTCGGCGGATACATGGATGAAAATTACATCGCGATTGCTGAAGCTTTGAACTTAACCAATGTAGAGCTGGCTCAATTGGCGAAGAACTCTTTCAACGCAAGTTTTCTCTCTGATACGGAAAAGAAAAAACTGGTAGAGAAAGTAGATGCTTACTTACAATTGAACAACTAACAAACACGAAAAAAAGAGTATAAATGAACTATCGCAATCTATTTCTTGCTCTTACCAGCGTAACAATGTTTGCGCTTTATTCCTGTAGTTCTACTTCCAACAACAGAGCAAACGACTCAGCAGAGGCGAAGACTAAGCAAACCGAGAATAGCGACTCGACCAATAAAGCGCTTCAATTTATAACTAACCAACAAACATCGGAATTCATCCTAGCGTCAATTGAGAAAGGCGATGAAGATCCGCGCACGGTGATTACTGCAGTTTACGGACATCAGGAAATCATCATCGACACCATAATGGGCTCCGCACAATATTACCCACAAGACAATTGGAAAGAAATGGAAGTTCCGGACAACGCTATTTCAGTTTGCGGATGTTGGTGGGCCGGTGGTGGTGAATACTTCTACATGATTCCAACCAACAAAGGTGTTGCCATTTACGTTGGCTATCAAGACGAAGGTCAGGAAGAACCTGGTTACGGATGGACTTTAATAAAAGAGATCGCTGAATAAATAGGATCGTTGCATCTCATCGCACTCGTAGGAGCTTGATTGTATTGATCTCTTGTTGCGATAGGCTTCTAAGAAGGTTTATTGCAAACTACGATTACTACTCCATCTCGGCTATCGCAATCAGAATTTTCTCCAACTTCTTTTTCATTTCCGACGCCGTGCAAGTATAATTATTGGCAAGCAATGAGAAAGAAACAGTTTTTCCACTTCTTAATTTCACATATCCCGCATATCCTCTGGCCCGATTAATATATCCGGTTTTCGCGCGCATATTGTTCTCTGCACATGTTCCTTTGCACAATGAAGTCATCGAGCCTTCTTTTCCTGCAATTGGCAATGATGCGTTAAACTCAATGTACCAAGTCATCTTACTAATCTTATATAAGATTGTTGACTGCTGCTTCGTGGTTACCAAATTTGAACGCGATAATCCACTTCCATCTGTAAGGTTCATTCCCCCAAGTTCTATTCCCTGACTTTGCCAATAGTTCTTTACCACCAAAGTTCCGGCCTCTGTTGTTCCATCTTCACCCTTCAATGCACCCAAAGTGCGAAGCAACTGCTCGGCATAAACGTTGTCACTTTTCTTATTCGTGATTTCAATTATTTTGGAAAGTGGAACAGATTGATAACTTATCAACATTCTTCTCGTTTTGCCCTTGGAATTACGCTGGTCAATTCTCGTCCACACCTGCGCCTTACCTTCTACTTTGATTCCTGCTTTCAGAAAACCATTATACATATCTTCTGCACACGTTAATGCAGGATTGGGATTTGATGCATCTACTTCATAATCTTTCTTGCCCTTTGGAATACTTCCATACACTTGCACATTGTTAATACCCGGAGAGCTGTATACATACGCTTCATCCTTCTTACCATCTGCAGTGACGTAAGTTGTATAGCTCACCCCTCTCGGCTGCGGAACAACTTTCTCTAATCTTCCTGAGTCACCTTTCATCGAATTAAAAAACAATGTCACCTTGTTATCTCTGTAATCAAGTCCGGATGTCCCTGCACCATAATACTGCCCCAAATCGCCCCAATTCCATCCATCAGGCAATACATTATCACTGAAAAATGTTTGGTCGCCGTACACGTTTCCATCAATGGTTTTGATCCCTTTTAACTTCAAACGATTTGGCAATCCCAGAAATCCATTCACAGAATCGATCTTCAATTGCGAACTACACAACGTTGGATCTCCCGTTCCCCTGATGTAAATATTACCGTGGATAATTCCTTTAAGACTGTCGTAGGTGCCATCATACTCAATATAGGTGATGTAACGATAATCCTTACCCAATAAACCCATAGCTGCGCCTGTAGTTAAAATCTTCAAAGTACTCGCCGGCATCATACTTTGATCAGGAAGATTAGAGGCAATCACTTTTCCGCTGTCGAGATCCAAAACTGTTAAGCTCCACAAACCGTGGGTTAAGGCTTCATCTTTATTCAATGTATCAATCTCAGTATGTAGTCCTCCAATTCCAGTTCCAGAAATGAGAAACGCAGCAAGCAGGATCGACAATAGCGCGGGACGAAATTTCATCTTTAAATGTACAATATTAAAAAGTCCGACGAGTAATGAAATATTCTAAAACGGGTTACTCTTTACTAGTATCAACGGAAAGAATCCGCCTAAGATTGTTCTCAAATGTTGCAATATCTACTTGCAGATGGTCCGCAGATGCTATTTCACACAGCTGATAGTAATAATCCAAATGTAAATTTGAAGCCACCGACCAATAACAAAAATTAGGCTTATGGTTCGTCAATAACTCAAAAACGGTTGCGCCACGAGGAAGAAAAATCAAGTTGGTCATGTTTGCTCCGTGACTAGTTACAAAATGCGTAGCCGACTGCATGAGCGCAACTTGTTGTGCAAATGGCATACCTTCAAAATAGTGTACTTCAAATCCATATTTCTCCAAAACACTCATTAGGGCGTGCTCATTGGAAACGCGACGTGAATATTGCTTCGAACGACTAATATAAATTCTCTTTGAAGGAATGCTTGCTTCGATACCAAGTTTCGAAATCACGTGTTCAACCATTGATTGAAGTACCGCAGGATGCTGTTGACCACTCCACGCTGCATAATTCATTGAATACACCGAATCTAACTTTATCATGCTTCTCTCCGGCAAGTATTCGAAATCGTTATACCCGTAGAGCTTCAGTGTTTCGGTCAAATAGGATGGTGAGGCTTTGGGTAATACAACCGTAAATTCTTCACGCAAGTGAGTGCGAATCAATTCTGCCCTGCACAACGAATCTATGATCCAATGAAAATAATTGTTCCAACTCCAGTTATCAAAAAGCAACAAATACTTTTTTGAAGAGTCTGACTTTACATGCTTGTAAACTATTCGTGACTTCAAATTGTAAAGGATTCCATACTTGTACCTAAAAACGGGATGAGGTAAAGTCTTGATGAAAGTCAAATGCTTACGGAGAACAATTCCATCGGAAGTAAGACTGACATCTTTCGCGCAATAAAAATCATGGGTAAATGTAACATAGCTCTTCCAACCACTAAACCAATGCTCATCTTCGGAGTGAAAATTCACAGGATACGGCACCGAAACTTCAATAATATCTCCATAATGACCATCAACTGAATATGGAAATGATCCTGTAATACCGATACGCCTGCATACATCCGCGACCTTGCCAACTACAGTGTAGAGCATTGCGTTTGACTTGATCAAGACCCGCTGTACAAGACTATATCGCCTCTTCTTCATTTACAATACAAGTATACATCATTATCGAAATAGCATCTCCACAAAAACAAACAAGCCATTCCTTGGAATCAAGAAATGGCCTGTTCGCTACTTAAAACTATTTACTTCTTCCGCATGAAATCTGAAAGCGTAGCTGTCATCGTAAATGTGTTTGTTCCGCCAGCCAAATGGTAGCGTGCATGTGCGTAGCTCAAATGAAATTTATAGACTCTAAACCCAAATCCAAATGAGAATCCAGTCATACCACGCTTGGTATCAATAAGCATTTCCTTACGTCGCTGATAATTATAGCCCATACGAATTGAGAATGCTTTACCAATGAGAATCTCTCCACCAAAAACGCAGTGGCGCATCAGCTTATCACCGAACGTTTTGAATTTACTCACTTTAATGGAGTCTCCAGTTAACGGGTCAACCAATTGCGGTGGATTTGCAGGGTCTTCAAATGTCATATCCCACACCTCAAGATGCTGAAGTCCCATCGAGAAACGAAACGGTGCGTGCTTTGGCTTGAACGAAAAACCAGCCTCAATTTCGAATGGAAGTTTCTCATCATTACCACTTGTGTACTGCTTCATCACAAATCCAATATTCCGAATGAGGAAACTAACGGAGAAATTCTTCGCTGGCAGATTATAATTCATCGCAAGATCGAGCGCCATTGCACTAGAAGTCCATTGATACAAGTTCGATTGCATGAACTTCACATTTGCTCCTACGGTGAAGTTACTATCGATCTGACGTCCGTAACCTACATTAATTCCATACTCTCCAGCGGTAAACTCTCCAAGAATATTTCCCGACTCATCGGTTTCTCTGAATGTACCGTAATCAATTCGTGTAGCAAACAAAGAAAAAGTTCCTACGTTCTTGTAGTGAAATGCTCCGCCCGCGTACCCATAACGGATATCGGTAAAGTAGTCGGCAAAACTCAATGCCAACTGCGAACTCATCTCCTCACGTAATAATGATGGATTCCAAATAGCAAGGTTAATATCCTTGTCGTTAATTCCACATGACTTTCCTCCCAAAGAGGCTATTCGTGCAGACATCGGCAAATCCAGCGCTTGGAACACCGAGGAACCCCCGATTTGTGCATTCACAAAAGGAGCGAAAGCCAATAACGCAACTACAAGTACTTTTAATCGATGCATAGTGGTCTAAAGATAGAAATTTGCACGCTCAATAACGCTGAATTTAACAGCTTATTGTGTCCCAGAATCACAATTCCTTATTCATTGCATTAACGCACAACCACACGCTTTCGGACCATACCATTAACCATGTGAACCTCCGCGAAATAAACTCCGGCAGGGAGTTCGGAAACACTAATTCGTGAACCGGATTCTGACTTTACCAATGATCCAGACAATGAATAAAGTTCAACAGAAATTACAGTTGTTTCTGCGGAGAACGTACACCAATCTGTAGACGGATTTGGGTATACGTTAACCTCCGACACTGAATTGACAGAAGCAACACCCGTAATTGTTTGTAAGTCGATACTGTAGATGCTTCTTCCGAATGTTCCTGCTATCAAGCGACTTTGATTGTGATTGAAATGAATATCCAAAACCGCAACAAAAGGAAGATCGTTACCTAGTCGAGACCAGTTAACTCCTCCATCTGTGGTATAATACACACCGGCATCATTGGCAATGAAAATGGAGTTTTCATCACCCTGCGCAATGAGTATATCATTAACCGCAAGTGCTGGTAGATTTCCTGAAATATTCGCCCATGTGCTTCCATTGTCAATGGTCTTAAATATCAAAGGAGTATTGTCATTGGCACGGTACCCACTGCGCGTTACATAGGCTGTAGAAGAATTATTCGGAGATGTCATTACACGGGTAACATAATACGTACTTGATTGAAATGGTGAAACGTTCGACCACGTACTTCCATAATCCAAAGAATTCCAAACACGACCATCTGCAGTGCCAGCATATAGAATATTGCTGTCTAAATCCGATTGGTGAATGGTAGTAATGTACTTAACTCGCCATGGACTTTGAGGATCCACTAAAGATGGACTTATTGCCAAGGCAGCGCCATATGGTGATCCATCAATGCGCATTACTTGTTGTCCACCATAAAACAATGTGCTGGATGAATGCTTCGATGTGAAATACGGTGTATGCCAATTGTACGACTGGTTGGGATCCATGTCAATCGACTGCCAATTACCAGTTGGAAAAGCATCGTCAAAAACAATGTTTCCATATTGCGTTTCTGTGTATAACAAGGATGGGTTTGGATCGTATTGCACTGTAAATCCGTCACCACCATAAATTCTCGTGAAGTTGTTGATGACCGATGCATTGCCGTACATCGTCCCATTATCCTGCACTCCTCCTGCATATTGGCCCAGATTATGCGGATTTTCAGTGACAGCATAAAACTGATTCACTGGAATATTTTCAATATCAATCCAATTAGTTCCTCCATCATAGGTACGATTCATTCCTCCATCGGTACAGTAAATCATATCATTGGAAGAATTGAAATGAAGGAAGTGTCCGTCGGCATGTACTTCATACAACCACCACGGCGGAGTAATCATGTTCCAGTTCAATCCTCCATCTGTACTGCCTTGCAAATCTACTCCCGGAATAAATAGATTGTTTGCATTGTTTGGGTCGACGTAAATCTTACCAAAGTACCAACCAAATGCTCCGTATGCAGACATGTCAAAGGAAGAGATATTCACTGGTGACCAACTTGTGCCACCATTGGTGGTTTTGTACAATTCTGGATAGGTGCTACCATCGCTTGTCGAATACAATGCATATAACGTATTCGGACTTGAAGCACTGATGGCAATACCTAAACGCTGATGCGTGTTTCCATTGGGTAATCCTCCACTCAACACAGACCAAGTCTGACCAAAATCCGTCGATTTGTAAACATATACTTCAGTACCGAAGAGTAAACTTTCACGATCTGTACGAATGCGAGAAAATGAACTACAATAAACAGTTGAGGGTTGTGATGGGTGCTGCACCATGTCAATCACTCCCGTACTATCATTTAGGAATAATGTATTCGTGAATGTTACTCCTGAATTCGCAGTGCGATACATGCCTCTGTTGTTGTCGCGATTAAAGGCATTTCCCATCGTGCCAATTAGCACTTCATTTGTGTTGGCTGAGTTAAAAACAATGCTGGATACGACATAGGTATTAGAAAGTCCGAGGTATGTCCACGTCAAACCAGCATCTGTACTCTTGTAAACTCCATTACCTGCATACATTGTTCCGCTGATATTTACATCACCAGTACCAATCCAAATTTCATTGGAATTGTTCGGATTGATAGCGATGGCTCCAATGGCAGAATAAGGTAGTGCATCTGTTATTGGCGACCACGTTGCACCATCATCAATGGTTTTCCAAACACCTCCATTCGCCGATCCTGCATACATTATAGTGGAGTTCGTTGGATCTACAGCCAAACAATTGAATCGACCACCAATATTTCCTGGCCCTTCCAACTGCCAAGAAACAGAAGCGGTTGATTGCGAATTGCGCTCCATCACAGCACGTTCAGCTGCATCATTCAATGCCTGACGGTAGGTATTAATCTCGAATGTAGAATTGGGATAAGTGCGCTGTAGAATAAAATCCTCGTAAGGCTCTTCCGGGTTTTCCATATTTACTTCGCGTCGTGATGACTCAGAAGTCGTTGGAATAAATAAGACCGATCCCGCGAAACTGACAATTACAGTTGCGCCAACAAATAGTTTCGTAGCGATTTTCATTGGAGAAAGTTACAGAATGTTTTACCTTCTAACAACTGTACCCTGCATATTTCCCCTGCATATTGCCTACTGCTACTGCCTACTGCTATTGCCTACTGCTACTGCCTACTGCTACTGCTACTGCCTACTGCTACTGCCTATTGCCTACTGCTACTGCATACTGCATACTGCTACTGCCTATTGCCTACTGCCACTGCCCTTAATTCACCCTCTTCAACTTCGCCTCCTCAGGAACAGCAATGTCGATTGCAGATTTTACTTTCTCTTTCAGCAATGCAAATTGCAGAACATCGCCCATCTTCTCTACATAGTGAAAAGTCATTCCCTTTAGATAGTCTGGTTTGATTTCTTCAATGTCCTTACGATTGTCTACACACAAAATCACTTCCCTTATTCCTGCGCGTTTAGCAGCCAATATTTTTTCGCGAATACCACCCACTGCCAATACTCTACCACGCAAGGTGATCTCTCCCGTCATAGCAAGATGCTTCTTCACTTTCCGCTGAGTAAATGCACTCGCAATTGCAGTAAGAATAGTAATCCCTGCTGAAGGACCGTCTTTGGGAGTCGCTCCTTCCGGAACGTGAATGTGTATATTCCAATAATCGAATAGCTGCGGATTTATTCCGAACTCTTCACCATGTGCACGGAGGTACTCTACAGCAAGTACGCCAGATTCTTTCATCACATCGCCAAGGTTACCCGTCAATGTTAGCTTGCCTTTACCTTTACTTAAACTGGTCTCAACAAAAAGTATATCTCCACCTACAGATGTCCAAGCAAGTCCTGTTACTACTCCTGCAACATCATTCCCTTGATAACGATCTTTTTCGTGGGCGGGACCAAGTATCTTTTGCAAATCTTCTGCAACAGGTTTCACTTTATAACGCTTACGCATAGCAATATTCTTCGCTGCGTACCGCACTACTTTTCCAATGATCTTTTCCAAACTACGCACTCCTGATTCGCGCGTGTAATTCTCAATCATGTATTCGAGAACAGAATCGCTCATGGCAATCTGAGACTTCTTTATACCATGATCATCCATTTGCTTTGGGATCAAATGGCGCTTCGCAATCTCAAGTTTCTCTTCTGTAGTATAGCCTGTCACTTCTATAATTTCTAATCGATCACGAAGAGCAGGATGAATAGTAGACAGTGAGTTGGCTGTTGCAATGAACATCACATTCGACAAATCATAATCTAACTCAACATAATTATCGTAGAAAGTGCTGTTCTGTTCTGGATCAAGAACTTCTAACAATGCAGAAGACGGATCACCATGAAAATCTCTTCCAACCTTATCAATTTCATCCAAAACAAATACTGGATTGGACGAACCTGACTTCTTGATGTTCTGAAGTATCCGTCCCGGCATCGCACCAATGTAAGTCTTCCGATGTCCACGTACTTCAGATTCATCTTTCAATCCACCCAATGACATACGCACGTATTTGCGTCCCAAAGCCTCGGCAACCGATTTTCCAAGTGAAGTCTTCCCTACTCCTGGAGGTCCGTACAAGCAGAGAATTGGCGCTTTCTTCATATCACCTTTCAGCTTAATCACAGCAAGATATTCGAGAATGCGTTCTTTCACTTTCTCCATTCCATAATGATCGCGATCAAGTATCTGCTGTGCTTTGCGTAAATCAAATCGATCCTTCGTTATGAATTCCCAAGGAAGATCAAGCAATAGCTCTAAATAATTCATTTGCACCGAATATTCAGCTGCATTCGGGTTCATGCGTTCCAATTTGGAGATTTCCTTCTGAAAAGTAGCTGCAACGGTTTCGTTCCATTGCTTCTCTTTGGATTTTTTCTTCAAATCAGCAATCTCCTGCTCCATTGGATTTCCACCCAATTCTTCCTGAATCGTTTTCATTTGCTGATGCAGGAAATACTCGCGCTGCTGTTTATCAATATCAACTTTTACTTTCGACTGAATTTGATTTTTCAACTCCAGCATCTGAAACTCTTTTGTAAGTAATTTCAGCACCTCTGTAGCACGTTCTTTCAAATCTCCAATCTCTAGCACCTTCTGCTTTTCCTGTGCTTCAGTATTCAAATTGGAAGAGATGAAATTGATGAGAAATCCATGACTATCGATATTCTTGATTGCCATTTGCGCCTCTTGCGGTATCTGCGGATTATTCTGAATAATGCGCAACGCCATATCTTTCACCGACGAAATGACCGCCGGAAATTCCTTATCGTCTTTTTTCGGTTTGATATCCGGAAACGCAGTGATCGATGCTTTCAGATAAGGATCCTTCTGCACCTCTGCTCCCAAAGTAAAACGACGCTTGCCTTGCATAATAACCGTAGTATTTCCATCAGGCATGCGAAGCATTTTGATGATGTACGCTACAGTTCCAACCTTATGCAATTCTTCAATTCCTGGATCTTCAATACTATCATTCAATTGTGCAACAACTCCAATCGTACGATTCGTTTTGAATGCATCCTTGATCAAGCGAATTGATTTATCGCGACCTACAGTGATCGGAATAACAACTCCAGGAAAAAGTACGGTGTTTCGCAAAGGAAGAATCGGTAATTCCTGCGGCACTGCCTCATTGTTCATCTGCTCTTCATCTTCACTGCTCATCAGCGGAATAAATTCCGTTTCCTCATCAGCCAGTTGGGAAAAATTCATCATGTCGGGGAATTGATTATTCATAGGGTCAAATTGTCAGGTATTAATTACCAATACTTCCTTCCTCATGCGCATCTACTAATAGCTGCTGAGGGCGGTAATGGATCACATTAGTGTTTCAATGTTTGTGCCACGCACAGTTTACTGACGAATTGGCAAGGGACAATTCGCTACTCTATTCAAAGTTCGTTTTTGCGACCAAAATTTATCGGAAATCAGCAAATGAAAAGGTCAGTTTCTGAATTTATGTGTTTCAGCAAATATGTGCTTCAGCATTTCAATTTCGGAAGCATCCAATGTCTTATTCCGACGTGCGTATACGGCAGAAATCATTTCTAATGCTTTCCCAAATTGGAATTCGCTCTGACCTTCTGCTCCGCCCCAAGTGAAGTCAGGAATAAACTTTGGAGGGAATCCTCCTCCGAAAATATTCGCGCAAACACCTGCCACTGTCCCCGTATTGAACATGGTGTTAATTCCGCATTTCGCATGATCGCCCATGATCAAACCGTGAAACTGCATGCCGGTATTTTCACTGCCGTCAATTGCGTAATTGTAAACACTAATGAGACCGTAATTGTTCTTCAGATTGGAAGTGTTCGTGTCGGCTCCGAGGTTACACCATTCTCCAACGACACTATTGCCAATGTATCCATCATGTGCTTTGTTGGAATTAGCGAAGAACACACTATTCGTTACCTCTCCTCCCACTTTGCATCCTGGACCAATTGTGGTGTCACCGTAAATTTTTGCCCCCATTTTTACTTGCGCATTCGCACCAATGCACAAAGGGCCGCGCAACACCGCTCCTTCCATAACTTCTGCGTTTTCTCCAACGTAAATCGGACCTTTTGTCGTATTAAAAATGGCCGCTTCTGCTTTGGCTCCACGCGCCAGTACTACTGGGAAAGTGCCAATCACTTGGTTACTTGGAGATAGCTTTTCTTCAGTTACGGCACGGATCAATTCTAAATCAGCTAAGATCTGCTGCCCATTCAACGTGAAAATATCGGAGATGCGTGAAATGAGTTCAGAGTGCACGTGCGATAATTTCACAGCGAAATCACCGTTGAAATGATCTTTGCTTTCCAAGTTGTACCGTGCTGTGCTTTGTCCGCAATGAAAAGCGAGAATGGTGTCGCCCTTGATCAAGGCTTGTCCTTCTTCTAGCGAAACAATCTCAAAAGCCAGCTGTGGATTCGGCAGTAATCGTCCGTTGATCCAAACACGGGACACTCCTGACGTTGGAGCAAATGGAACATTCCACTGTTCGAGATAGTCTACAGTCGATGTAGTAGAAGTAGATTTCAAGTGCTTCTCCCACTTCTCTCGAATGGTGAGTATTCCAACTCTGAAATCACAAACCGGACGTGTAAACGACAGCGGCTTCAGGGAATCCCTGAAAGAATCATCAAACAATACCAATTGAAATTGCGACATGCTGCTCAATATTTTGTGCCCGTTCAAAAAACTGATTGGATTTGTATTTCTCCGGAGGCATGAAGATAAAAAGCCTCCCCGTAATGGGAAGGCTTTTTACACACAACAGTTGTTAACTGCTTATTTTTTCTTCTCGTAACGGTTGCGGAACTTATCAATACGTCCAGCAGTGTCAACAAGCTTCATCTTACCAGTGTAAAACGGGTGAGATGTGTTTGAAATTTCCATTTTTATAAGTGGATATTCCACTCCGTCTATTTGGATAGAGTCCTTAGTATCAGCACAAGAGCGAGTGATAAAAGTTTCGTCGTTAGACATATCCTTGAATGCTACAAGGCGATAATTTTCCGGGTGAATTCCTGTTTTCATGACTTTTATTGTTCAAACCGTATCTCGAACGGGGACGCAAAGATAAAAAGTATTTCTTTCAGACCAAAAAAACGTTGAGAAAACATCGTAATCGAGCCAAAATAATGGAAAATGAGGCTTTGCCATCCTCATTTCGAGGGCGAAGATCGAAAATCATACCGCAATAACCATGACTCTAGCCTCTAAATTTCCATCGTGAAATACACGTATGGACCTGCAAATATCCACGGAATCACAATATTTCGAAGAATCTCACGTATTACCCCCGGATATTTACCTTTGCATATGCGGCAACTTCTCGCCAGTCTTTTCGCAATTATACTCCTGTGCGGTTTAAATTCCGGTTGTCGCCGCGATACACAACTGGATGAAGATCCTGATGCTCAACTTTTGTTCTCTAAAGACACGATCGTTTTTGATACTGTTTTTACAACGGTAGGCTCAACGAGCCGTGTTTTCAAAGTTTTCAATACCAGTAGCAAGGCTGTTAATATTGAATCGATCAATCTGTCTGGTGGAACTACTTCTCCTTTTCGAATTAATGTAGACGGCAGTCCAATTCTTTCAACTGGAAATATCTTGCTCCGCGGTGGCGATAGCATGTTTGTATTTGTTGATGTAACAATTGATCCAAACAATAGTGCAAGTCCGCTGATGCACGAAGATTCAATCGTTTTTGTTACCAATGGAAATCGACAAAAAGTGGTATTGAATGCTGTTGGACAAGATGCATATTTCCATTACTACGAAACGGCATCGTGCAACGAAATTTGGCCAACAGATAAACCGCACGTCGTGTTTGGTTGGGTCATTGTTCCAATGTGTTGCAAACTCACAATTCCAGCTGGAGCAAATGTTTACATGCATCACAATGCTGTTATTGCGGCTGACTCATGTGCTACGCTTGAGGTTCTTGGCACACAAACTTCGCATGTGAAGTTTCAGGGCGATCGTCTTGAACCAGAATACCAAGACGAACCTGGACAATGGGGATATATTTGGCTTTCATCATTGAGCAAAGACAACGTTATTGAGTGGGCTGAAATCAAAAACGGAACAATAGGTGTACTGAGCGATAGTTTAGGTGCAACTGCAAATCCCACTGTGCGTATCAGTAACACCGTTATCAAGAACATGACCTTAGCTGGTATATATGGAAGAACCAGTCATGTCGAAGGAGATAACCTCCTTGTAGAGAACTGCGCACAATATTGCGTAGCGATCGCTTATGGAGGTAAGTGTAAATTCCGCCATTGCACATTTGCTAATTATTGGAATATCGATAACAGAACAAGTCCTGCTTTAGTACTGAACAATTGGTACAAAGTAGATGACTTCACATTCAACCGCAGAAATCTAACACAAGCGGATTTTCTCAATTGCATTATTTACGGTGACAAGGACAATGAAATTGGTCTTGATTCGCTCACTACTGGCGGTGAACAGTTCAACTACTTTTTTGGAAATTGCCTGATCAAAACGGATCAGAGTGTAGCTTCACTGAGTCATTTCAATGCCTTTACCCAAAATGTCGTGAATGCGGACCCAGCGTTTCAAACGGGATATCACATCAAACTTAATTCTGCAGCTAAAGACCTTGGTGATGCGGCAACAGTGGTGCAAACGCCTCAAATTCCGTTCGACCTAGACAACATGAATCGTTTGCTTGATTCAGGTCCAGACGCTGGTTGTTATGAGTATCAGCCTTAGTTGCTGACGCCAATTTTCACTAGAAGAAATTCTTGCTCGAGCTGCGCGTATTTACGTGGGAATAGAGTCCCGTGTAAATGATCATAAACTCGAAAGCACCAACACCATTTGATGCTGGAGTCAACTTAGAAGTATTTAGATCGTAGTTGAATGCAACGCCAACCGAAGCAATATCCAATCTGAAATAGGCTGAGAATGCATCGGCCATGCGATACATTGTGCCAACCGTAAATGATTTCTCGTTCTGATAGTCGGTGTAACGTGAACGCTCTGAAAACTGATACTTCGCTCCTACTCCAACATTGATCAATCGTGCTGGACCTTGCTGAACATACAATACAGAGGGTACCAACCAGGCATTAGAGCTTTCACCCAATGCAATTTCTGCTTTACCGTGCACGCTAATTTTCATATGCAACCTGTCTTCTTGTCCAAGAAAATCTACGCGTGGACGTGTAAGGTGATTCGCCGCTAGACCACCACTCAATCTGAAACGTTGATTACCTGTGCTCGTTACTGCCAATCCAACTCCCATATCCATGAAGTTGTAAGAATCTCCGATGCCGGATGATTCCCCAGTTGCTAGTGCACCATCGTATGCAATTCCGTTCCATTGAGCGCCCCAACTTGCACCAGCAAATGAAATGCTGCGTTGGCATACGCCAAGATTAGCCCCAAATGAAAAATACGTTCCGCCAAATCCATCCAGCGATTTATTATAAGAGAACGTTCCACCGTAGTAGTTATTACGCAACGCAGAAGAGCCTGCTTTATCTACATTCACATTCACACCAGCTGCGAAAAAATCTGGACTACCCTTCTTTTTATCCTTCCGCGCCAATGGCATATCGGCACCTAAAGAATAGGTGGTGTAGGCTTTGGAAACCGTACTCCATTGCATACGATAATTGTTCACTATACGCAGATCGCCAACGAAATTTCCTGTCAACGCAGGATTGAGCGTCAATGGCGACATGGTGAACATTGAATAATGAAAGTCTTGTGCACCAACTGCTAGGAAGGAACAGAATAACCCGATTGTGATTAATGTCTTTTTCATCGATCTTTCTCCTACCGTGTTAATGTAACATCACCTTTCAATTGCTGAGAAGTTCCATCGAAAAACTCTGCAGTACAATACCAAGCATAGATACCCGTATTCATCGGCTTTCCTCTGAAAGTTCCATCCCATCCATCATTCACGCTTGAACTTTCAAATACCTTTTCACCAAAGCGATCAAACACAACAAAGTCTAACGTTTTAATTCCAGCTCCATAAACGAATAGCTGGTCGTTTGAATTATCTCCGTTCGGTGAGAATGCTGTTGGAATGAAAATGCTGTATGCTTCAATTACTTGAACAGTTACTGTATCTGAATCCGTACAGCCATTGACATCTGTAAAAGTTACAGTGTAAATGGTAGTAACAGTTGGCGTTGCTGTTGTCGTTGCACTATTGGGTGAGCTCAAACCATTTGTAGGCGACCAAGAGTATGTTCCTGTTCCTCCCGTCGCTGTGAGTGTAGTTTGGTTGCCGATTGCAATGCTTACTGCAGAACCTGCATCCGCCACCGGTTGGGCACCTGCAGTTACAGTCATTAATGTTGTGTCTGCACCAAATGCATTATTCACAATGAGCACTACTGTGTATGTTCCCGCTGTGTTGTAACAAATTCCCGTTGGATTTTGCGCGGTAGAACTCGCTGGTGTGGCTCCAGGAAATTGCCAATTCCAAGTGGTTGGAGCTCCTGAACTATTGTCAGTAAAATCAATACATGTTCCTGCGCAGAAGCTGGTTTGACTTGCACTAAAGGTAGCAGTTGGAACAGTGCATGGTTGAACCGTTACCGTCACAAAAGCCTGACCAGTGCATCCGAATGCATCGACAACATTGAGTGTGTAAGTTGTCGTCGTCAATGGTGTGACAGTAATTGTAGGTGTTGTAAGATTGCCAGGCAGCCACAAATAGTTCACGCCTCCTGATCCTGTAAGCGTAGTTTGCTGACCAACACAAATGGTCACAGCGTTTCCTGCGAACGCAGCTGGTGGCGGATTAACAGTGATATATCCGGTCTTCGTCAAAGATCCTGTTCCATTCACATTTGTTGCAATCAATGTTACCGCAAAAGTTCCAGGTGAATTGTAGCAAATGTTCGTTGGATTCTGAGATGTTGATGTGGCTGTGGCTGCTCCACTGAATGTCCAACTCCAAGAACTTGGATTATTTGTACTCTGGTCTGTGAAGTTGATGCAATCTCCTACGCACAATGTCGTATCGCTGGCGAAAAATGTCACAATTGGAACTGCACATGTTACCACGTTAACAGAAACCGAAGCTGTATTGGTGCATCCATTAACATCTGTTCCAACAACCGTATATGTTGTATTCGCAGCAGGAGAAACATTGACAGGAGAACCTGTTATCGGACCTGGATTCCAAACGTATGTCGATCCACCGCCTCCTGTAAGTGCAGTTTGCTGACCAACACAAATTGTTGTTGGATTGGCCACTGCCGTAATTGTTGGTGACGGATTTACTGTTATCGGGAACGATGAACTACTGGTACCATTTCCATTTCCTGCAGTAAGGGTAACTATATAGATGCCTGGTGTATTCCATACTACGCCAGTAACGTTTTGAGTATTGGAACTAGCAGGAGTTCCCGAAGGAAATGTCCAGCTCCATGATGTAGGACCTCCTGTTGAATTATCCGTAAAATTCACGGATCCTCCCACACATATTGATGCAGCGCTAACGGAGAATGAAGCAACAGGTGCTCCTCCTGATGGTACGCTCAATGTAATATCATCTACAGCAAATGATGGATCTGTACCTACTCCATCATCATTATTCACCCACAAAAATCCGATACGCACATTGGGATTATTATTACAAGACGCAGGTAAGGCAATAGAAAATGTTGTCCATCTCCCTTGTCCGACACATCCTGCATTATTCGTTGCAGGCGTATTGGTTAGCAGTGTCCATCCTGTTCCAGAATCATACCATACACTTGCATCATCTAATGGAGCTGCTCCTGTTTCAATATAATTGAAACCAAGTGTAATTGTTGATTGTCCAGTGCAATTGATGACTGGAGATTCTATTCTCCGGTTAGTTTGCGGACATGTTAGGATACCGCATAATCCACCAGCATCATACGCTGCACCAATATCTCCAAAAGAGTTCGCATTGGAACCTACGTGCAACGAAGCAAGTGTTGCAGTGGCGCTGGCAGGAACACATCCGGTTCCACAAATTGTATTCGTATGACCATTCTCTGCACAGCTCACATACCATTGATTCGGATCCGCTCCTTCTGCACCAGTGATGGTTTGTGTCCAGCCATTCCAAGTGGTTGCTTGACAATTTGCATTGCACCCGTTGTTAAAATTCTCCGACCAGAAAACCGTTTGCGCGGTTAATCCAACAAAAGAGAAGATGACCAGTGAAAGAACAAGTATATGTTTTCTCATGAATGTTAATGTATTTGCTATCCTAAATATAGTGCTTTAACGTGATAGTCGATATACTGTTACTGTTTAAGTAGAAATTCCATCGTATCTACTCCGTCAGCATATTCCCAAGGAAATGGTTTTTGCGCTGAACCAGGTTTGTTAATCGAGAATTCTTCATCCACACTCACAACACACTGCACGTGCTCAACATCAACTTTTAATTTAGTCAAGACTTCTTCGATTTTCGTATACGTTTCATAAAACAAAACGCCCGGAGGAGAAGCAATTCCTTTGTCTTCCTTGATCACGAGAAAATTATTGTCTAACATTTTCTCGCTATTGAGCATATAGATTGTACGATTGTATTCGTAATTGTTCATGTACTTTCGATTCGACATCATCTCGTCGCCCCACACAAACAACGCTTCAAATAATGGATCAAAAACATATCCTTCAGGGACAAACAGCTTTGTAACGTTTCTGCAACCCAAGCCAAAGTATCTGAAAATATCTTCACCCAGAGCCGTTAGTTCTTCGCTAGTCTCACGCCCAGTCAATACCGCAATACTGTTCCTATTTCTTCTAATTACGTAAGGAAATTGCGAGAAATAATACTCGAAGTAGCGAGAACTGTTGTTGCTGCCTGTCGCGATAACTGCATCAATCTTTCCTAATTTACCCTCAGTAAAACTGATCTTCTTTCGAAATTCAGGTTCAATTTCCATTACTATCTCCGCGAGAAGCGGCAACAGCTTATTGTCGTCTTTGGACAGCTTGCCAGAATAGTTATGTCCGCATAACAACGTGTGAAAAAAATCGTCGAAGCCAGCAAGGGGAATATTCCCAGCGGCAATCACGCCTATTGTTTTACCAGAATCACTATTTGGGAGGGAATATTTAGACAACCACTGCTCCATCACTTCCTTGTCCAAGTTTGCCGCAATACTCTCCAAACGATGGCGGACATTCTCTTCCGTAAACCACGCATTACCCACATGGGCTGATGGCAGAAAAGTCATGAGCCGCTCGCCAGCTGAAGTAAAAGATCGCTTATCAAGAATCATTCTAACTTCTGCTCCCAAGCCCTGAAAAGCTGCTATTCGCACATCTGCCGTCATACTTTTTGTATTTTTACGCTGCAAAACTAACAATTAAGCACGTCAACTATGGCTATTAAGATCACAGAAGAATGCATCAACTGCGGTGCCTGCGAACCGGAATGTCCAAATAACGCAATTTATGAAGGTGGTGCCGAATGGCGTTTTTCTGATGGAACAACGTTAAAAGGTTCATTCACATCAAAAACTGGAATTACTGCAGATGCAGACGCTTCTCAGGAGCCAGTAAGCATGGATGTTTATTATATTGTTACTGATAAATGCACAGAATGTGTAGGATTTCACGATGAGCCGCAGTGCGCATCTGTATGCCCTGTAGATTGCTGCGTTGATGATGAAAATCACCGCGAATCAAAAGAAGAATTGACTGCGAAGAAAGAAAGCCTTCACGCTTAATCGTTCTTTACAATATCTTTAATGCCATCTTCTGTCGTGTTACAGCGAATGAAGATGGCATTTTTGCTGAAT
>Ga0114980_10000473_pt1 | contig 29412 bp, 32 predicted proteins | sample S_140806_EF_Meta_FD_87018 | JGI IMG/M metagenome (GOLD analysis project Ga0114980, IMG submission 87018) | Freshwater microbial communities from Lake Simoncouche, Canada to study carbon cycling - S_140806_EF_MetaG | ecosystem: Environmental > Aquatic > Freshwater > Lake | place: Lake...
GAAGTGGTCGAGAGCATCCGCGCCCGCCGCATCAATGAGGCCTTCCTGCCCGGTGTCGTGATCGATGACCATGTGTCGGTGACCGGCGATCTGGCGGATCTCGGGGCCTGCGACCTGATCCTCGCGGTGCCGCCGGCCCAGCATATGCGGTCGACGCTGCAGGCCTTTGCGGCCCATCACCGGCCGGGCGTGCCGGTGATCCTCTGTTCCAAGGGCATCGAGCGCGGCTCGCTGAAGCTGATGACAGATGTCCTGGCCGAGACCCTGCCGGCGGCCCCGGCGGCGGTGCTGTCCGGTCCCAGTTTCGCCGGCGAGGTGGCGCGGGGCCTGCCCAGTGCCGTCACCCTGGCCTGTGCCGACGAAGCCCTGGGTGAAGCGCTGATGGGGACCCTCTCGGCCCCGGGGTTCCGGCCCTATCTGGCCACCGACCTGATCGGGGCCGAGGTCGGCGGGGCGATCAAGAATGTGCTGGCCATTGCCTGTGGCATCGCCGAGGGCCGCGGTCTGGGCCGCAGCGCCCATGCGGCCCTGATCACCCGCGGCTTTGCGGAAATGACCCGGATGGGCGTCGCCCTCGGGGGTCAGGCCGAGACGGTGGCGGGGCTGTGCGGCCTCGGCGATCTGGTGCTGACCTGCTCCAGCCCGCAATCGCGCAACATGAGCCTGGGTCTGGCGCTCGGTCAGGGTCAGACGGTGGAACAGGCCCTGGCCGGCAAACGGTCGGTGGCCGAGGGTTATGAGAGCGCCCCCGCCGTGCGCGAGCTGGCGGCACGGGTCGGGGTCGACATGCCGATCTCCCTGGCCGTTGCGGCCCTGTTGAACGGCGAGACGACGGTCGAGGCGATGATCGAAAGTCTGCTGTCCCGCCCGCTCAAGGCCGAACGGCACTGACCAGGGGCATGGACGAGACCCCGCCCGCCGGCGAACGCAAACGCGTCTGGGCCACACCGCCGGGCGTGGCCCTGTGTGCCGAGGCCGATGTCGCCGACCCCGGCTCGCGCGGGTTCGTCCTGCAGATCGGCGAGGCCTTCTTCCACGGCTTCGTGGTGCGCAAGGGCGGACAGGTCGCCGGCTATGTCGACCGCTGTCCGCATCAGGGGTTTCCGCTGGCGATCGAGCTGGACCGTTATCTGGTTGCGGACGGCTCGCTGATCCTGTGCGGTTGGCATGGAGCGGTGTTCGAGCCCCTGACCGGAGCCTGCGTCGGCGGTCCCTGCGCCGGAGCCCGGCTGACAGCCTGGCCGGTCGCTGTCTCGAACGGCATCATTCACACGGCCTGACTGGCTCAGGCGGGGTTGCGCAGCAGATAGATGCCGAAGTCGATGTAATCGCGACCGAAGTCCGTGATCGCCTGCACCCGGTCTGCATGGAACAGGATCGTTCCCGTTTCGGGCGCGTCGGGGTGGCGCTCGGCCCAGGCGCGCGCTGCCGCGATCGAGTCGCGGGGATAGGCCTCGAAGACCTCCGGCGGCGAAGTCCGGCCATGGATGACCTCGAACCCCGCTGCAGCGGCGGCGGCCCGCCAGCCGGCGTCGTCCGTATAGAGGTTGGTGAGCTCCATGAGCTGGCGCAGCGGTGCAGGCGGCTCGGCCCTCCAGACGACGTCGCCCCACAACAGCCAGCCGCCGGGTTTCAGGCTCCTGCGCAGGGCGATGAAGCCGGCTTCGGGTGTCGGCCGGCCCTCGCCGCTGACATCGGTGGTCCCCAGGGCCACGATCAGATCGGCGGGTGGGCCGGACGCGAGAACCTCGGCCGAGCGGGCGACACTCAGGGATACCCGGTCCCCGAGGCCGGCGGCGTCGATCCGGCTCCGGGCCAGTTCGGCCATGACCGGATCCAGCTCGATGGCTTCGACCGTGAGGTTGAAACGCCGGGCCAGGTGGATGGCCACCGTCGCATTGCCGGTGCCGATGTCGATCGCCCTTGCGCCGTCGCCGAGGCCCGTCAGCGCCACGGCCGCCTCGAGCGCGGCCAGCTCCACGCCGTTGCAGACCTCGCGGACTTCATAGGCGATGCGTTGGAAGCTCATGGGGGAAACTGGAGGCATACGGGCTTGTCTCCCGCCGGGCGGCATCCGGCAAGGGGCCGGAATTCTGGACGGAATGATATGAAGGACTTTACAATGCAAAGTGAATAGGGCATGGAGGATCACACACGGAGAAAAACCCATGACCGAGAACACGGAAAACCCCGCCGCCGACATCGCCTGGATGCGCAACCTCGCCGAAGAAGGGGCCGGCACGCCCTTCCGGGGGGGCTCAATCCTCATGTCCGCAGGCCTGATCTATGGCATCGCCAGTCTGATCCATTGGGCCCAGATCAGCCATTGGGTTGAACTGCCCGGGAAGGCCATCGGTATCGTCTGGCTGATCGCCACCGGCCTGTTCCTGGCCGTTCTCGCCTTTCTGATCGGCTGGCTGAAGCGCCGGGAAGGCGTCATGACCAGCGGAAACCGGGCCTCCAGCACCACCTGGAGCGCGCTGGGGTGGGGCATATTCGCCATGTTCGCCTCACTCGCCGCCCTCGGCTACCAGCTCGGAGAGGATGCGATCCTGCTCGGTGTCGGCCTGATCCCCTCGATCATCATGGTCTTCTACGGCATCGGCTGGGCGGTCACCGCGACCATGCACCGGAACCGTGTCCTGTGGTGGCTGATGACCGGCTCCTTTGTGGCCGCCCCCCTGCTGGCCCTGCTGGCCGGCCAGAATGCCCAGTATCTCGCCTATGCCGCCGCGCTGTTCCTGCTGATGGCCCTGCCCGGCTGGATGCTGATGCGGCAGGCGCGGGCCTGATCCATGACGGACGAATTCGACATCAGCCGGATCGACGATGTCATCCACGGCCGGGTCCGTCTGGGGATCATGGCGGTCCTGTCCGGCGTCGACAGTGCGGATTTCAACACCCTGAAGGCGCGGCTGCAGGCCACGGACGGCAATCTGTCGGTACACCTGCGCAAGCTGGAGGAGGCCGGCTTCGTCGCCGTGACCAAGCGGTTCGAGGGTCGCAAACCCCTGACCGAGGCCTCGATGACGCCGGTCGGCCGCAGGGCCTTTGTCGCCTACCTCGACGCCATGCAGGGTCTCGTCGGAAAAGCGTGACAACCGGGCAGTGGTTCACGCCGGGATGGTCGTCTAGACAGGGCGAATGACCGGCCGCATCCATCGCTTCGACGCACTCGACAATTTCCGGGACTACGGGGACTACGCGACCGTGGCGGGCCGATACCTCGCCCCGGGGCTGCTGTTCCGGTCGGGCCATCAGGCCCGGGCCAGCGAAGCCGATCTGGCGCGCCTCGCCGCTCTTGGCATCGCGACCGTGGTTGATCTGCGTCGACCGTCCGAGCGCCGTGACCAGCCCTCGAAACGGCCGCCGGGGTTTGCGGCTACCGTGATCGAAAGCGCCCATGATGACGGGGGTGAGGCGCCGCACATGACCTTCCTGAAGACCGCCGACCTGACGCCGGACTCAGGCCGGCGCTTCATGACCGACGTCTACCGGCGGCTGGCCTTTGAGCCTTCCCATCTCGACCTGTTCTCGCGCTATTTCCGGGCTCTCGGAGACGCCGACGGTCCCGTGTTGATCCACTGCGCTGCAGGCAAGGACCGCACGGGCCTGCTGGCGGCCCTGACCCACCATCTGCTCGGAGTCCACCCAGACGATATCGTCGCCGACTATCTGCTGACCAATACGGCGGTCGATCTGGAGGGACGAGCCCCCGGCATCGCCCGCCAACTTGAGACCATGACCGGCCGGTCCGTCGCCCATGACGCCGTGGTCGCCTTTCTCGGGGTCGAGCCGGTCTATCTGGATACCGCATTCGCCGGGATCGCTGCGCTTCACGGGTCGACGGACGGCTATCTGGAGCAGGCGCTCGGCGTCGATGCGGCCTTGCGCGACCGGATCGGCGCCCGGCTGACAAGGTGAACAGGGCGGCGCGCCCGGTCGAGATCCGTGAGCGGCCCTGGCGGGATCCCCTGGCCGTCGCTGCGGGTCTGCGCCGGCTGGAAGGGCCTCTGGCCCTGCTGTCGGATGGTGGAACGCTGGGGCGCTGGTCGTTTGTCGCCGCTGAACCGGACCGGGTCCATGTCGGCGCTTCAGGGCCGGGGGGGACGCTGGACCGGCTGCGGAGCCCCGACTTCCAGACCGGGGTGGTCGGCCTGTTGGCCTATGATGCCGGAGCCCGGCCCGCGACCGGCCCGCGTGATCCGGTCTGGCCGGATCTGATGCTGGCCCGCTATCCGGCCATGCTGGCCTTCGACCACAAGGCCGGGGCCGTGCGTGTGTTCGGGCGGGGAGACGATCCGGAGTCCGCCCGTGCCGCGGCCGACCGGGCCGAGGGCTGGCTGGCCGCCGCCATTGACCCGGTCGTCCCCCCGGCTCCTGCCGATGATTTCGTCGAGGAGGCGACGCCGGCGGCCTATTGCGCCGCTGTCGGGGATGTCGTGGAGCGGATCGCGGCCGGCCAGCTTTACCAGGCCAATATCGCCCGGGCCTGGTCCGGTGCCCTGAGCGCCGGCTGCGATCCCTTCGATGTCATGCTGAGGCTGGCCGGGCGGGCGGCGGCCTATGGTGCCTTCTGGCGCCTTGGAGACCGGGCCGTCGTATCAAACTCGCCCGAGCTGTTTCTGGCCTTCGATCCTTCGAGCCGGCGCATCGAGAGCCGGCCGATCAAGGGCACCCGGCCGCGCCATGCCGATCCGGCCGATGATGCCGTCCTCGCAACCGAGCTTCGCTCAAGCGCCAAGGACCAGGCCGAGAACCTGATGATCGTCGACCTGATGCGCAATGATCTGTCGCTGGTCGCGGAGCCCGGCTCGGTCGCCGTCACGGCGCTGTTCGAGGTCGAGAGCCATCCGACCGTCCACCATCTGGTTTCGACGGTGACGTGCCTGGCCCGGGCTGGAATCGGAACCGCAGGCCTGCTGGAGGCGACCTTCCCGCCCGGCTCCATCACCGGCGCGCCCAAGCATGAGGCGATGAAGGTGATTGCCCTGCACGAGCCGCCGCGCGGCGCGTGGTGTGGCAGCCTTTTCCATGTTGAGGATGACGGTCGGCTGACGGCGTCTGTGCTGATCCGGACCGCCTCGTTCGAACGGGTCGGGGGGCGTTGGCGGTTTCGAACCCTGGCCGGCGCCGGCGTCGTGGCCGACAGCGATCCGACGGCCGAACTGGCGGAGACAGACGCCAAGATCCGGGCGCTGAGGGAGGCGCTGATCGGCCCCTAGCAGTTTGAGCAGAGGGTTTTGTCGACGGTCCGGGGCCGCAGATAGTAGGTCTGCGAGAACCGGGTGATCCCAGGCATGAAATAGTCGACCGGCGAATTGTAGTCGTAGGTGGCTTCCGACACCACGACGCTCTGGCCGTCGACAATCAGGTTCTCCGGAAGGGTGATCGTCGAATTGACGGCCCGGGCGGCCATGCCGTCCCCGCGGCTCCAGTCCACCCTGGCCACGCCGGCGGTGCGCGTCACGCTGCTGACCCGCTGTTTCAGGCCGCTTGCATTGAACGGCTTCATGATCAGGCCACCGAGGTCGAAGATGTCATCCAGGTTGGTGGTCGCGACGGTTTCTTCCTGCGCCACCAGGTCGGCCACCATGGAGGTGACATGGCCCATTCGCTTCTGGGCCATAAAGCCCTGGCAGAACTCGGCCATGCCGAAATAAAAGCCGATCAGGACCGGAGCCAACATGGCGAACTCAACCGCCGAAACACCGCGCTCGTCACGGCCGAGTCTGGAGAACAGTCCGCGCCGCATCACAACGGTTCGTTCCGGAACGCCGTGGCCGCGGTCAGCATGGCGGTCCCGTCATTCAGGCGCGACAGGCCCTGGGACAGGAAGGTCGTGATCAGCGTATGCCGGTACCAGACCCGGACCAGGATCAGATCGCCGGGTGCGCCGTTGTTGTAGGTCAGAACTCCCGCGTCGAAAGCACCGCCGTCCATCGGATCGGGCGGGACCGTCGCAAACTGCGGAATCACGCGGACGTCGATCTGTGCGCGGCTGCTGCAGTCCGAGGAGAAGATGCTCATCCGGCTACACAGTGATGTCTTGAATGAGTCGGCCGTCATTCCTCCGGCTGAGGCCTGGCCGGTTCGTATCAGCCGCCCTGTCGTGATCGTTGCATTTTCGAGGATGGAATCCGTCACAAAGACGAGTCCGATCTCGAGGATGGCAAAGACCATCAGCATGAAGGGCAGGGCGAGCATGCCGAACTCGACCGCCGCCGAACCCCCGGAGTCCTGCAGCAGGCTGCGCGAACGGCGTAGCCTTGGCCGACGGCTTTTTCCGGGGCGGAGAGGGTGCGACACGAGCGCGGGGTTCCTAGGGGGTCGGCGGATTGCCGACGTTGCCGCGGATGGTGGCTGAACAGGAGGCCCCACAAGCCATTTCCGTGGACTGGCCGCCGCGCCAGATCCGGACCCGGCCAGAGCCCGCACCGTCGCTTACCACGACCTGGCTCTGGAACACCGTGCGCCCGATGGTGTCGATCGCCACGACTTCGGTGACCCCGAAGCCCTTGCCGGTGATGTAAAGGGTGTTGGCGTCGACCACCGTCACATCGGCGATGGCAGGATTGCCGACGATGACCGAGCCGGCGGGTCCTCGCAGCTGGACCCGCTGGGCCTGATCGATTTCGACATTGAGGCTGCCCGACTGGGCTGTTCCGATGGTCGGGACCATCAGGACGGCGGTCGCGGCCAGGGCAGGGATGAATCGGGCGGGGCGAACGGATCGGATCATGGCGTCGACTTCCAGTGAACAGGGCGCGCGCGTGAGCGTTCGGCGACACTGCCCCGCAAACCTCAAGAAAGTCTGAAATCGATCGCCTGAGATGGATATCATAGTAAATGACCCATCAATAAAGAAGAAAATTCTAACTCTATTCGTTTTACTTGTCTTTAATCTGCACTGGTTATGTTGAAGTCGTAAAAGGGGGTCAGGCGGGCTCAATCCGGTGACTCTGTTGGTGACAAAGATCGCTCGCTTAAACCAAGAAGGATTTCAGCCATGACCAAGTTTGTTTCGCAGTTCATGTCCGACGAGTCGGGCGCCACGGCCATTGAATACGGCCTGATCGCCGCCCTGATTGCCGTCGTCATCATTTCGGCCGTGACCGCCCTGGGCACGACCATCAAGACCAAGTTCAACGCCGTCGTGACCGGCATGGGCGGCACTGCCGGCGCCTAAACGCCGACGACAGTCCTGAAACCGGAGAAGGGCCGGAGCGGCAACGCTCCGGCCCTTTTCTTTCAGGTGTACGATGTCCTTTCGGGCCTGACGCTCCACGCGCAAGGCAGCCGCGCGGCGCCCGGCCAATCTCAAAATATTTTTGAGTAAATCGCCGAGTAACCACGCGAGACCACGTGAGTTTAACTCCTTTCGGCGAAAACGATCCTGCATCTGGGGGTCAAGCGGGCTACCGGCTCCCCCCGCTTCAACAGCTCGCTTCGCCCTGTCCAAAGGAAAATCCAATGACCAAGTTTGTTTCGCAGTTCATGTCCGACGAGTCGGGCGCCACGGCCATTGAGTACGGCCTGATCGCCGCCCTGATTGCCGTCGTCATCATCTCGGCCGTGACCGCCCTGGGCACGACCATCAAGACCAAGTTCAACGCCGTCGTGACCGGCATGGGCGGCACCGCCGGCGCCTGATCGCCGACGACAGTCATGAAACCGGGGAAGGGCCGGAGCGGCAACGCTCCGGCCCTTCTGCATTTCCGCCGTGTGGCCGCGGCTCGTCATCAAGGTTTGAGTAACGACGCTCATAGGCTTGGGCTTAACCCGTCGGGACCATGATGATGATGTCTAATGGGTTAGATGATTGATCGGTTTCCCCCGCCCGTCACCAGCAACCCTCAAACAGGAGGTAAAGAGCCATGACCAAATTTGTTTCGCAGTTCATGTCCGACGAGTCGGGCGCCACGGCCATTGAGTACGGCCTGATCGCCGCGCTCATCGCCGTCGTCATCATCTCGGCCGTGACCGCCCTGGGCACGACCATCAAGGGCAAGTTCAATGAAGTGGTGACCGGCATGGGTGGCACCGCCGGCGCCTGATGCCGAAAAGGCCTTGAAACCGACGGGAGGCCGGAGCGGCAACGCTCCGGCCTCTTTCGCTTGCAGGGGAAGCACATGGCAACCGGACTTTAACCGTCGCCGGGCGATAACGGGGAATGGACACCGTCACCCTGATCCTTCTTGGCATCATGCCTGCCCTCGTGATCGTCGCAGGGCTCAAGGACCTGACGTCGATGAAGATCCCTAACTGGATCTCCGGACTTCTGATCCTCGCCTTCTTCCCGGCGGCCCTGGCGGTCGGGCTTGACCCCATGACCGTCGCCGCGAACCTCGGTATCGCGGCCCTCGCCCTGGTGGTCGGGGCCGGGATGTTCGCCCTTCGCTGGATCGGCGGCGGCGACGCCAAGCTGATGTCGGCGACCTGCCTGTGGCTGGGTGCGACCGGTTCGGGCATGTTCCTGTTGTGGACCGGCGTGATGGGCGGATTGTTCTGCCTGGCGCTGCTGTTTGCGCGCTTTCACTCGCGCCCCTATCTGCTCGGGGCCCCCGGATGGGTGGTGCAGTTGATGGAGCCGAGGGGCGACATTCCCTATGGGGTCGCCATCGCAGCCGGTGCGCTGATGGCCTATCCGGGCTCGCCCCTGCTTGCCGCCTTTATCGCAGGATAGCGAGGGCCGGCCTGCCTTTAGGCCCCCGTTAACTACCACCCGGCATGATCGTTAATGGCAGTGGCCCAAGGACCGACTCAAGGGTTCGGCCAAGCCTGCCGGAGACCGTCGATGAACCCCGCCCGTATCATCGTGATTTGCGTAGCCGCGGTGGCCGCCATCGGTCTCGCCCTGGTCGTGCGCGCCATGGGATCATCTTCGAATGCGCCGACCGCCGTCGCCTCTGCCGCTGCCGTTCCGGCGCGCCCGATGGCCAAGGTGCTGGTCGCCGCCAAGGATCTGAAGCCCGGCCAGCGCCTGACCGAGGCGGACATGGCCTGGAAAGATTGGCCTGTCGACGAGGTCAATCCGGCCTTTATCACCGATGGTTCGATTCCCCTGCGGTCAGCCCTCGCCGAAGAGCCCCCCGCCGCGCGACCCGAAGGGGCGGTGGCCTCGGTCACCCGGGTCGCCGCCAATCTGGCCGCCGGTAACAGCAAGGCCGACTATGCCGGCTCGGTGGTGCGCGAACCCATTCTGGCCGGCGAACCGATTGTCAGCCGCAAGATCGTTCGCGCGGGCGACAGCGGCTATATGGCGGCCTATCTTGTGCCGGGCATGCGGGCGATGGCCATTCGGGTCACGGTCGAGACCGCCGCCGGCGGCTTCATCCTGCCCGGCGACCGCGTCGATGTCCTGCTGACCCGGGAGACGACGCTCGGTAACCTGGGAGCCCAGGAAGGCGAACGGTCAAAATTCGCCTCCTCGACGGTGATGCAGAACATCAAGGTTCTGGCCATCGACCAGTCGACGCGGGCCGACGATGACGAGCAGGCGGTGGTGGGTGCCACCGCGACGCTTGAGGTGGGTCCCCGCGACGCCGAGGCGCTCGCCCTGGCCAAGTCCGAAGGCGAGCTGAGTCTGGTGCTTCGTTCCTATGCCGACACCGACGGCCCGTCGGGGCGAGCCGGGCCGGCCACGCCTCAGGCCTCTCCCGTCCGCATCTATCGCGGTGGTGCCCCCGAAGTGGTGGTGGTCCAATGAGGCCCCTGATCGCTCTCGCCCTCGCCAGCCTGACCATCGGATCCGTCGCGCTGGCCGTGCCGACCGAGGCCCGGACCCAGTCGCGCGCCGCCGTGCCCATGGGGCCCGGTGCCCAGCTGATCAATCTGCCGCGCGGCTCGTCGATGGCCGTCGACCTGCCGTCGGACGCCCGCGACGTTATCGTGCCGAACCCGCTGGTGGCGGAGGCCATGCTGCACTCGCCGCGGCGCATCACCATCATCGGGCTCCAGCCCGGTGAAACCGACGCCGTCGTTCTGGACAGTTCTGGCCGCACCATCCTGTCGCTGCGGATCCGCGTCGATGCGGGGGTCTCCGCCCTGCAGGACACCCTCGGCCGGGTGATGCCGGGTTCCCAGGTCCGTGCCGAGGCGGTCAATGACAGTATCATCCTGACCGGCCCGGTGAGCAGTCCCGGAGAAGCCGACCGCGCGGCCCAAGTCGCCCGGGCCTTCGTTTCGGCCCCGGAAAAAGTCATCAACATGATGACCATCGCCGGTTCTGACCAGGTCATGGTCCGGGCCCGAGTAATCGAAGTTCAGAGAACCGCGATCAAACAGCTGGGGCTGGACGTCAACGGCGTGCTGAACAGCGTCGCAGACGGGATGACCTTCACCCAGGGCGCGACCTTCGGCGTCTCAGGCAGCCAGCTGGGCGGCGGCGTCCTCGAATATGTCGACCGGGCCGGCGACGGCAACCGGCTCAGCTCCAGTATCCGGGCCTTTGAGCGCGCCGGTCTCGTCCGCATCCTGGCTGAACCGAATGTGACCTCGGTCAATGGCGAGAACGCCGAGTTCCTGGCCGGCGGCGAGTTTCCGGTCCCCGTGGGACGCAGCGTCGATGCCACGACCGGCCAGGTCACGATCGGTGTCGAGTTCAAGCCCTTTGGCGTGCGCCTGGCCTTCCGGCCGATCGTGCTTTCGGAAGGCCGCATCTCGCTGCAGCTTTCCACCGAGGTGTCCGAACTGACCACCGCCGGTGCCTTCACCCTCGGCGGTACGGCCGATGACGCCCTGGTCATTCCGGCCCTGAACGTGCGCCGCGCTTCCTCCACTGTGGAACTCCCTTCGGGCGGGTCGATGATGATCGCCGGCCTGTTGCGCGAGGATACCCGCCAGAACATCGACCAGTTGCCGGGCATCGGCAGCCTGCCGGTCCTCGGGGCCCTGTTCCGCTCCCGGGACTATCTGTCCGGCGAGACCGAACTGGTGATCATCATTGAGGCCTATATCGTCTCGCCGACCTCGCCGGGCCGGATGCAGACCCCGTCTGACGGCCTGATCATCGCCAATGACGCCCAGACCCTGTTGTTCGGTCAGTTGAACCAGCAGTTCCGTCGCCCCGGAGATCCGGCCGCTGCCGACAACGGATGGAGCGGCCCTGTGGGCTATGTCATCGAATGAGGAATTTCGTGAACCGCGCCCTCACTTCCGCTGCCCTCGCTTTCGCGGCGGGGCTTGCTGTTTCCGGCTGCGCCTCGGTCCAGGACGTTCCGGTGACGCCGCTGTCGCGCTACGCCCTCCAGGTGGAACCCGGCCTCGACCGCATCGCCCTGGCCGTGCACGATCAGGGCCTGTCATCAAACCAGCGCGACGCCTTGAACCGCCTGGCGACGCGCTACGGCACCTCCGGGGCCGGGCATGTCAGGATTGAATCGCCTGCCGGAGACGATCCGGTCGCGCTCCAGCAGGCCTACGCTGTCCGCACCTTCCTGCAGGACGCCGGGGTTCCCGGGGATCGCATCCAGATGGCCGCCTATGCCGCACCCGATCCGCGCGCGCCGGTACTGGCCGGGTTCGAGACCATAAGGGCCTCCATACCCGATTGCGCGGCAGAGGCCCGGAATATGGGCGCGAGGGTCTCCAACCAGAGCTCCGGCGGCTTCGGCTGCGCCGTCACCGCCAATATGGCGGCACAGATTGCAGATCCGCGCGACATTCTCGGTGCCCGGCCGATGACCCCCGCCGATTCGGGCCGCGCCGCCGTGGTTTTCGACAACTATCGAAAGGGTGAGCCCAGCTCGACCCCCCAGGAGCCCCTGGTGAGTGGCCGCATATCCGGGGCTGTGGAATAGCGTGACATGAGTAACGCCTTCGCCCCGCAGCCGTTCGAAGAGTTTGACGACGAGTTTGGGCTCGACGTGGGTCCTGTCGCGCCCAATGCCCACATGCCTCACGAGGACGACGGCGTCCTCGACACCTTCGAGGACGCTATCGTCAATCCCCACCAGGCCTCGCCATTCATGGGTCCCACCGGAGCGGCCCCGGCGGTCGCCCCTGCCCTCGAATACCGGCCGGACCCGGCGAGCCTCCCGTCCGATGGGTTCAACCCGGTAGGCGACATGCTGGCGAGTGCCGCAACCGCCTTGTCGCCCATGAGCGTGAGCGGCAGTCATGCGGCCGAGGTGTCGGTCCCCCGGATCGCCATTCACGTCTTTGCCGTGCGTCAGGACACCCTGGCTGCGGCTGAGCGGGCCGGTCAGGACCGTCGCCTGTCGCGGGCCACCACCCAGATCCGCATCGGCGGCGTCGCCGCTGCGGTCGAGGCTTACCGCCATGAGCCGACTCCGCCTCTGATCGTGGTCGAATGCTTGCAGGACCCGCAGACGCTGCTGCGGGAAGTCGACCAACTGGCCGAGGTCTGCGATGCGGGGACCAAGGTCGTCGTGATCGGTGCCACCAACGACATCCTGCTGTTCCGCGAACTGATGCGCCGCGGGGTCAGTGAATATCTGGTCGCCCCCCTGCAACCGCTGCAACTGATCTCGGCCATCGGGGGCCTGTTCGCCGACCCGGCCCAGCCCTTCGTCGGCCGTTCGATTGCCTTCGTCGGCGCGCGCGGCGGCACCGGCTCCAGCTCCGTTGCCCACAACACCGCCTACGCAATGAGCGAGCGGATCGGGGCCAACACCGTCATCGTCGACTACGATCTGCCGTTCGGCACCGCCGGGCTGGACTTCAACCAGGATCCGCTCAGCGGCGTCGCCGATGCATTGAGCCAGCCTGACCGCCTCGATCCTGTGCTGCTGGACCGCATGATGGTCCGCTGCACCGACAAGCTCAGCCTGTTCGCCGCCCCGGCGACTCTCGACGCTGACTGGGACATTTCCCCGGAAGCCTTCGAGGAGGTGACTACCCAGATCCGCTCGACCGCGCCCTTCGTGGTCCTGGACTTGCCGCACCTGTGGTCCGGCTGGATGCGTCGCACCCTGATTGCCGCCGATGAGGTGGTGATCGTGGCCACCCCGGATCTGGCCAGCCTGCGCAATGCCAAGAATATGATCGACCTGATCCGTCAGGGCCGGCCCAATGACGCGCCGCCCCGGCTGGTGCTTAACCAGGTGGGTGTCCCCGGGCGTCCCGAGATCCCGGCCAAGGACTTTGGCACCGCCCTCGGTGTCCACCCGAGTCTGATCATTCCGTTCGATCCCAAGGTCTTCGGAGTCGCGGCGAACAATGGTCAGATGATCCTCGACGCGAGCGGCAAGTCCAAGGTGGCCGATGCGTTCCAGACGCTGGCCCAGATCGTCTCGCGCCGTGAGCTTCCCGTGATCGCCGGGACCAGGGGCAAGCCCGGCAAGGGCGAGGGCAAATCCATCTTCTCCGGCCTGTTCAAGAAGAAGACCTGACCCGTGTTCGGCAAGCGCACAAGTCAGCCCGGTTCCGCGGCCGCCGCTCCCGGGTCGGCCACCGAACCCGCGCCGCTCGTTAAGCCGTCACCGGGGGTGGCGACCGAGGCCTTCGCCACGGCCGGCCAACCTGACGCGCCGCAGCTGCAGGCGGCTGCGCGCAGGGCGGAATCCTACGCCAGCCGACCTTCTTCGCCGGCCGCAGACCGGCTCGACGCCCTGGCCTCGCGGCAACGGCCCGACGCTGCGCCGCCGCCCGCCAAAACGGCGCCCGGCCCCAAGGCCACGCCGGGCTTCGAACAGCTCAAGAAGGCCCAGGCGGTCGCGGAGATCGTCCGCGAGCAGTCAGACTATTATCACGCCACCAAGACGACGATCTTCAACGCCCTGATGAACACCATCGACCTGGCCCAGCTGGCCCAGCTCGATACCAAGGCGGCGTCTGAGGAGATCCGCGACATCGTCGCCGAACTGGTGGCGATCAAGAATGTCTCCATGTCTGTGGCCGAGCAGGAGCATCTGGTCCAGGACATCGTCAACGACGTCCTCGGCTACGGCCCGCTGGAGCCGCTACTGGCGCGTGACGACATCGCCGACATTATGGTGAATGGCGCGGGCCGGGTGTTCATCGAGGTCAACGGCAAGGTCCAGCTGACCAATGTCCGCTTCCGCGACAACACCCAGCTGATGAACATCTGCCAGCGGATCGTCAGCCAGGTCGGCCGCCGCGTGGACGAGAGCTCCCCGATCTGCGACGCCCGTCTGCCCGACGGCAGCCGCGTCAACGTCATCGCCCCGCCGCTGGCCATCGACGGCCCGACGCTGACGATCCGGAAGTTCAAGAAAGACAAGCTGACGATGAAGAATCTGGTGGAGTTCGCCTCCATCAGTCCCGAGGGCGCACGCGTGCTCGGCGTGATCGGGGCCTCGCGCTGCAACCTCGTGATCTCGGGCGGCACAGGTTCCGGCAAGACGACCCTGCTCAATACCCTCACGGCCTTTATCGACCCGACCGAGCGGGTCATCACCTGCGAGGACGCCGCGGAGCTGCAGCTCCAGCAGCCCCACGTCGTCCGCCTCGAAACCCGCCCGCCCAACCTTGAGGGCCAGGGCATGATCACCATGCGGGACCTGGTGAAAAACTGTCTGCGCATGCGTCCCGAGCGGATCATCGTGGGCGAGGTGCGTGGCCCCGAGGCCTTCGATCTGCTGCAGGCCATGAACACCGGCCACGACGGCTCCATGGGCACATTGCACGCCAACAGCCCGCGCGAGGCCATCAGCCGGATGGAGTCGATGATCACCATGGGCGGCTACGGCCTGCCCTCCAAGACCATCCGCGAGATGATCGTCGGCTCGGTCGACGTCATCATCCAGGCCACGCGCCTGCGCGACGGCAGCCGCCGGATCACCCACATTACCGAGGTCCTCGGCCTGGAGGGTGACGTCATCGTCACCCAGGACCTGTTCGTCTACGAGATCACCGGCGAGGACGAGAACGGCAAGATCGTCGGCCGTCACCGGTCCACCGGCATTGCCCGTCCCCGCTTCTGGGACCGCGCCCGCTACTACGGGCTGGAGCGCGAGCTGGCCGAAGCCCTCGACGCGGCGGAGTAGGGCAGATGCTTCCTGTCCTTGCGGCAGTCCTTGCCTTCATCACCATCGGCGGACTGGGCTGGGCGTTCGCCGGCGACGGTGACTCCCGCGGAGCGGCGGTCAAGCGCGCCCGGAGTTTGGGCGGCCCCAAACAGGTCAACTCGGCCGCCAGGAAAGCCGCGGCGGCCAACTCGCCGGAGGCGCGCCGCAAACAGATCGTGCAGCAACTCCAGGAATCGGAGCGGGCCGAGCGCAAGGCAAGAATCAGCCTTTCCGCCAAGCTGCAACACGCGGGTCTGACCACAAAGGTCTCGACCTTCTGGATCACCAGCGCCGTTCTGGGTGTCATCGCCTTCCTGCTGCCGCTGCTGTTCGGCCTCAATATTCTGATCTGCATCGGGATCGCTGTCGTCCTCGGCCTCGGCTTGCCGCGCTGGATCGTCGGCTTCCTCGGCAACGGACGCCGCAAGAAATTCTCCAGCCATTTCGCCGATGCCGTTGACGTGATCGTGCGCGGCATCAAGTCCGGTCTGCCGGTCCACGACTGTCTCAAGATCATCGGCCGGGAGAGCCCGGCACCCTTGGGCCCCGAGTTCCAGAAGCTGGTCGAGGGCGTCGCAGCAGGCCTGACCCTGGCCCAGGCTCTGGACAAGATGTACGAGCGTATGCCGACGCCGGAACTCAAATTCTTCTCCATCGTCATCGCCATCCAGCAGAAGACCGGCGGCAATCTGGCAGAAGCGCTGAACAATCTTTCGGTCGTGCTGCGGGCCCGCAAGATGATGGGCGAGAAGATCAAGGCCCTGTCGTCGGAGGCCACCGCCTCCGCCGGGATCATCGGCTCCCTCCCGCCCGCAGTCATGATCCTCGTCAGCCTCACGACGCCCGCCTACATGGCCCGGCTGTTCACCGACCCGCGCGGGCAGTTCATGCTGTTGGTCGCCGTGGCGATGATGGCCCTCGGCGTGTTCGTGATGAAGAAGATGATTTCGTTCAAGTTCTAGGAAACGCCCGGCGCAAATGGTCGAGTTCTTCACCAACGTTCAGAACCTTATGAGCCTCGGCGTGGGGCTGTTGGTGTTTGCCACACTGGTCACCCTGCTGGGCTCGTTCGGCGGTGGACGCGGGCTTGAGGGCCGGATGAAGGCCGTGGCGGCGCGGCGTGAGGAATTGAAGCGGCGCTCGCGTCAGGCCATTGTTGCCGAGAACGCCGGGTCCCAGAACCTGCGCCACTCGGACGCCGGCTTCAAGAAGAGGGTCGTCGAGCAGCTGAACCTGACCCAGTTGCTGGAAGACCCCAAGGTCGCGGACAAGATGGCCCAGGCCGGTTATCGCGGGCCCAAACCGCTGACGACCTTCTACTTCTTCCGCTTCTCCATGCCGTTCGTTCTGCTGTTGTTCGCGGCAATCTATCTATTCACTTTCAATGGTTTCGGATTGCCGGTGATGACGCGTATCACGGCCTGTATGGCCGCGGCGGTGATCGGATTCTATGCGCCGAACATCTACATCTCGAACCGCATTGCAAAGCGGAAGACGTCGATCATGCAGGCGTTTCCCGATGCGCTCGACCTGCTGCTGATCTGCGTCGAGGCGGGGATGTCGATCGAGGCGGCGATCCAGAAAGTCAGTCAGGAAATCGGCGGCTCGTCCATCGACCTGGCCGAGGAACTGACCCTTTTGTCTGCCGAGCTCAGCTATCTGCCTGATCGCCGCATGGCCTATGAGGGCCTGGCGAGGCGGACCAACCATCCCGGTGTGAAATCGGTGGCCATGGCCATGACCCAGGCCGAGACCTATGGCACCCCGCTGGGCACGGCCCTGCGGACCATGGCGAAGGAAAACCGGGAGATGCGCCTTTCGGCCGCCGAGAAGAAGGCCGCGGCCCTGCCGGCCAAATTGACCGTACCGATGATCCTGTTCTTCCTGCCGGTTCTGTTCATCGTCATCCTCACACCGGCCATCATCAGCATCCAGGACACGATGGCCGCCGGCGCCGCCGGCGGCTGAGCCTTCCCTTTGTCCCCGCGTGGGGATGGCCACCGGATGCGGCTCAGGCCGTCCCCAGACTGACGCGGATCAGAGGCGAATTCGGTCAGGCCTCGGCAGCGGCCTTCCAGGCATCGGCGACCGCATCGACCGCATGCCGAAGTTGACGGCGGTTCCTGTCGAAAAACATCTCGCCGCGCAGGCCGGAAAAGATGAAGCCATTGGCGACGATGCAGCTGCCCGGCTGCTCCAGCGGCTCGATCTCGAAATAGCGCAGCGAGCGGAACCACAGGCCGCGGTTTTCGGCCCAGACCAGTTGGGAATAGGGTTGCCAGTCGCCGACCCGCATGGCCGCCCTGCGCTCGGGAAGGCCGCCGATCCGCTCGGTAAGGGCGATTTCGGCCCCGAAGGCGATCGTGCCTTCAAGGCCCGTCTCGACCGGATTCCAGCGGTCCCAGCCGGGCAGGTCCGCGATCAGGTCCCAGATCTGGTCGGGCGTGGCGCGCACGCCGATGCGGCGCTCGATACGGGCGATGTCCATGGGCTCGATCTGCCACGGCTTTGGGCCCGGGAAAAGGCCCGGAGACGCAAGGAGGCGGTCAGCGGTTGCCTTCGGGGCCCGGCTGGGAAGCGGGCGGAGTCTCGGGCGAGGGCGTTTCTTCCCGGTCGGGAAGGTCCGGCGGACCCGCGCGCAGCCGCGGATCGATGAAACACAGGGCGGTCGCGGCGGCCAGCAGGATGGCATTGGCGATGAAGGGTGCCGGCTCGGCCAGTTCGTAAAGGGCGACCCCGATCACCGGCGGGGCAAGGAAGCTGAGCCCGGCCAGCGACATCATCAGACCGGCGATCGCCCCCTGTTCATGCGGCTCGACCGACAATGAGGATCCGGCGGTGAAGCCCGGTCGGGCGAAGCCGATCCCCATGGAAACGACGGCATAGCCGACGACGACCCCGTAATAGCCGGGGGCTGCGATGCTCATCAGGTTTCCGACCAGGGCCAGCGCCGCGCCCCAGCGCATCAGGTCCGCCGGCTGGAGCCTGAGCAGCGGGATCAAGCCCCACTGGGCCATCAGGGTGGCGGCGGCACCCGCCAGCATGGCGATGCCGATAAAGGGCTGGGCCTCGCGCGCGGCGATGCCGGCGGCCGACAGTTCATCAATGATGTGAAAGCCCAGCACCGAGATGTTGGCCGCCTGCGCGCCGGTGACGAACAAGCCGTAGAGCAGATAGCCGCGGATGCGCGGGTCCTTCCACAGCCCCTTGCCGGCGTCCCCGCGATGGCCGCTCGGTGAAGGGATCCGGACGACCTCGCCGCTGGGCAGTTTGCGCCAGACCACGACCAGCGTCAGCAGGCCGAACAGGGCAAAGGCGTACATCGGCCCGGCCAGGCCGATCATCGGCAGGACGAAGAAGGGGGCCAGCGCCGGGCCGATCACCGTGCCCAGGCCTTGGGCCGAGGCCAGCAGCGACATGGCCTGGGTGCGCTGCTCCGGCGTCGTTCGATCGGCGACATAGGCCTGGGATGCGATCGGCGCGGCTGAGCCGAAGACGCCGTAGATGGTGCGCGCCACCGCCATCATGATGAAGGCCAGGCCCGCGCCGAGCCACTGTTCCAGCCCCGAGGTGGCGGCCAGGCCGAAGCCGGACATGGAGACGACGAACCCCGCCAGGCCGATCATCATGACCCGCTTGCGTCCAAGGGTGTCGGACAGCCGCGCCCAGAAGGGCGAGGCGACCGTCCACATCAGGGCCGAGATGGCGAAGGCGCCGGCGACGAGGGTGTCGGACAGCCGGAACTCGCGGCCGATGGCCGGAAGGACGGACTGCAGCGCCATGTTGCCCGCCGCCGCAATCAGGCTGACGGCGAACAGGATGGCGAAGGCAGGGGAGCGCAGGTTCACCGGCACAGCCTAGGCCTGCTGATGCGCGCCGTCACCCGGCTGACGCCATCTCCTTGCTTCAAGACTTGCGCCCGACCCCCTGCTCCGCGCACCTTGTCGGCTCCCGGATACTGGAAACCGCCATGACCATCCGCCGCCTCCTCGCCGTCTCCACCCTGTCGCTGGCCTTGTCTGCTGGCCTGGCCCAGGCGCGGGAGAACGGCACTGTGCCGGTCGCCCTCGACCGGATCGAGGCGGCTGTGACCGCCGGAATGCCGCGCGTCGTCGCCTGGCGCCGCGATCTGCACGCCAACCCCGAACTGGGTTTTGCCGAGACCCGCACCGCCGCCATGGTCGCCGCGCACCTGCGGGCGCTGGGGATGGAGGTCCGCACGGAAGTGGGCAAGACCGGTGTCGTCGGCGTGCTGCGCGGCGGGCGGCCGGGCAGGGTGGTGGCCCTGAGGGCCGACATGGACGCCCTGCCGGTGCTGGAGGCGACGGGGCTGCCCTTCGCCTCGACCGCGACCGGGATCTATATGGGCAGTACGGTGCCGGTGGCCCATGCCTGTGGCCACGACGCCCATGTGGCCATGCTGATGGGTGCCGCCGAGGTGCTGGCCGGCATGCGTGAGGACATCCCCGGCACCATCGTCTTCATCTTCCAGCCCGCCGAGGAAGGCGCCCCTCCCGGTGAGCCGCTGGGCGGCGCCCGGCTGATGATCCAGGAGGGGGCGCTGGCCAACCCCCGCCCCGATGCCATCTTCGGCCTGCATGTCGTGCCGGGGCGGCCGGGAACGGTCTTCTATCGCCCGCGTGGATTCATGGCGGCGTCGGATCGGGTCGATATCACCCTGCACGGTCGCCAGACCCACGGAGCCTGGCCCTGGAAGGGCGTCGACGTCATCGCCACCGCGGCCCAGATCGTCCAGACGATCAATACCCTGACGGCGCGGACCATCGACCCGACCACGACGCCCACGGTCTTCACCATCGCCACCCTCGACGCCGGCGTTCGCTACAACATCATTCCGGACCGGGCCGTCCTGTCCGGCACCCTTCGGACCTTTGACATTGCCCAGCGCGACGACCTCGTCGCCCGCACCCGGGTCGCCATCGACAATGTCGCCGAGACCTATGGCGCGACGGCCGAGTTCACGGTGCGCCAGAACGCGGCGCTGGTGTTCAACAATGAGGCGCTGTCGGCCTGGCTGGCCCCGGTGCTGACCGAGGCGGCCGGCGCGGGCAACGTCAATCCGGCCACGCCGCCGACGACGGTAGCCGAGGATTTCAGCTATCTGTCGCAGGAAGTGCCGGGCGTCTTCTACCACCTCGGCGGCTCGAAGGACGGGGTTGATCCCTCGACCTCGCCGCCGAACCATTCGCCTGAGTTCGACGTCAATGAGGCCGTACTGCCGCTCGGCGTCCGCACCCATGTGCTCAGTGCGATCCGGTTTCTGGAGCGGGAATAGCCCGTGGCCGACGAACTGGAGCGGCTGAAGGCGCGCCGGGTAACCGCCCTGTATCGTCTCGACCTGATCGGCAAGGGCGCGCAGCTGACCTATGACGACGGCACGCCGGTCGACATGAAGTCCGAACAGGCGCGACTTGAGGAGATGGTGGCGGACCTCGACCGCCGGATCGCCCGGCTGGAGGCGACGTTGCACTAGACCCGGTTTTCGGTCCGGCATCCGGGCGTGGCGGCAACCACGTTTCTCAACATCCCGGCAACAAGGCCGGCGCATCCTTCAGGGGTCGAACCGGAGGGAACCATGAGGAGTCTGCCCGTCAAACTGCCGCCGATGAGGCTGGAGCGCCGGGGTAGTCCGCTGCGTGACGTCTTCTTTGGTCTCGTCGCCTTCGCCGCCATGTTCGGCGCCGCCCTGCTGGGCCTCGACCTGCTGTTCTAGGCCCGCTCGAAATAGGTCCGGATCACCGAGCGATAGACCTCGGCCAGGGCCTCGATCTCTGCCACCGGCGCGCGCTCGTCGATCTGGTGCATGGTCTGGCCGACGAGGCCCAGTTCCAGCACCGGACACATGGCGCGGATGAAACGGGCGTCCGAGGTGCCGCCGGTGGTCGAGGCCTCCGGACGGCGGCCGGTGGAAGCCTCTACGGCGTCCTGCACGGCGGTGACGAACGGCCCGGTCTGGGTCAGGAAGGCATCGCCCGAATGCAGATGTTCGAGCTCGATGCGCAGTCCGCTTTCGGCCTGGGCCTTGCCCGCCTCGGCATTGAGCCAGGCCATCAGGCTCTCGCCGGTGTGGTTCGGGTTGAAGCGGATGTTCAGCCGCCCACGCGCCTCGGCCGGGATCAGATTGGTCGCCGTATTGCCGACGTCGAGGGTGGTCAGCTCCAGATTGGACGGCTGGAAGGCCTCATAGCCGTCGTCCAGACGGTGGTCGGCCAGCCGGGCGACCAGCCGGGCCAGCACCGGAACCGGATTGGCCGCCCGGTCCGGATAGGCGACATGGCCCTGTTTGCCGTGCACCGTGATCCAGGTATTCAGCGAGCCGCGGCGCCCGATCTTGATCATGTCGCCCAGGGCCTGTTGCGACGACGGTTCGCCGACCACGCAGGCGTCGATGACCTCGCCCTCGGCCATCAGGGCCTGGACCACCCGCTTTGTGCCATGCAGGGCCGGGCCCTCCTCGTCGCCGGTGATCAGGAAGGACAGGCTGCCGGGGAGATCGCCCTCTGCCAGGACCTGCGAAACCGCCGCCACCCAGGCCGCGATGCCGCCCTTCATGTCGACCGCGCCCCGGCCGTAGAGAATGCCGTCCTTCACCTCGGCCTCGAAGGGGGCGGAGGACCAGGCCTCGGTCGACCCGGTCGGCACGACATCGGTGTGGCCCGCGAAACAGAGATTGGGCGAGGCCGTCCCCCGCCGGGCATAGAGGTTCTCGATATCCTCGAATTTCATCCGGCGGCAGTGGAAGCCGAGCCCGGTCAGGGCGCGCTCCAGCACATCCATCGCCCCCTCGTCGGCGGGGGTGACAGAGGGCCTGCGGATCAGGTCGCGGGTGAGGGCGACAGGATCGATAACGGGAGTTGATGCGACGCTCATAAGGCTGTGCTTTACGGGGTTCGGACGACTGCGAGAAGGGTGCACCTCCCTATGCCGAAGATCGACATCGACGCTGCCCCGACCGGACACGGCACGGGCTATCCCGAGGAATTCGCCGGACCCTGCAAGCCGCGTCGGCGCTGGCGGCTGGGCGACGCGGTCGGGCTGGACCAGTTCGGGGTCAATCTGCTGCGCCTGCCGGCCGGGGCCTGGTCGAGCCAGCGCCACTGGCACGAGGGCGAGGACGAGTTCGTCTGGGTCGTATCGGGCGAGGTTGTGCTGGTCGAGGATGACGGAGAGACCCTCCTGCGCGCCGGTGACTGCGCGGGTTGGAAGGCGGGCGTACCCAATGGCCATATGCTGCAGAACCGCTCGGGCGGCGAGGCGGTTCTGCTGGAGGTCGGCACACGCACCCCGGGCGGGGACGCCGGCGATTATCCTGACATCGACATGGTTTTTCGCGGTAACGGCTATTTCCACCGGGACGGCACATCCTATCCGAAAGTCGACCGCCGAACGTGACCGAAACCGTCGAGACGCCCGCTCCGATCCAGCCCCCGGAAACCCCCGAGGGGCCGTCCAGCCCCTGGGCTATCCGCGACTTCCGCCTGCTGTGGGTCGGGCGGGTGGCGGCGGTGCTGGGTATCCAGATCCAGTCCTCGGCCCTGCTGTGGCAGGTCTATGAGATCGCGCGCCGGGATCATCCCGTGGCCGAGGCCAGCCTGTATCTGGGGCTGGTCGGCCTGTGCCAGTTCCTGCCGCTGCTGGCCCTGACCCTGCCGGCGGGTGCGCTGGCCGACCGGCGCGACCGCAAACACACCGTCACCCTGTCGGTCATGGTCGAGGGCGGCTGTGCGCTCGCCTTCCTGTTCATGGCGCTGCACGGGTCGCCGCCGCTATGGGGCCTGCTGGCCGTCGCCGCCGTGTTCGGGGCGGCGCGGGCCTTCCTCGCCCCGGCCAGCCAGGCCTTCCTGCCCATGGTGGTCGGACGTCGCGCCCTGCCGCCGGCCATTGCGGCCCAGTCCATCGCCTTCCAGACCGGGGCCATCGCCGGTCCGGCGCTGGGCGGGGTGATCGTGGGCTTCTCCATTCCCCTTGCCTATGCCTCCGCCCTGGCCCTGTTCGCCGTCGCCATCGGCGGACTGCTGCTGATCCGCACCAGCGGCAAGCCGGCCCCGTCCCCGACCCATGTCTCGCCCGTCGATCAGGTCAAGGAGGGGCTGGCCTATGTCTGGAACACCAAGATCGTGCTCGGGGCCATTTCGCTGGATCTGATCGTCGTCCTGCTGGCCGGGGTCGCTCTGCTGACCCCGATCTTCGCGCGCGACATCCTGCATGTCGGGGCGGTCGGCTTCGGCCTGCTGCGGGCGTCGTTCGGGGCCGGGGCCCTGCTGGTGGCCCTGTATCTGAGCCGCTTCCCGATCGTGAAACATGCCGGTCGATGGATGTTCGCCTCGGTGGCCGTGTTCGGCGTCTGCACCCTGACCTTCGGCCTGTCGACCAGTGTCTGGCTGTCGGGCGCGGTCCTGTTCCTCGGCGGCGCGGCGGACATGATCAGCGTCAACATCCGCCAGACCCTGATCCAGCTGGCCACCCCCGATCACATGCGCGGCCGGGTCAGTTCGGTGTCCATGCTGTTCATCGGCGCCTCCAACGAACTGGGCGAGGCCTATTCCGGGGTGGCCGTGCGCTTCCTCGGCCCCATCGGGGCGGCGGTGTATGGCGGCATCGGCGCGCTGACGGCGACCGGTCTGTGGGCGCGGTGGTTCCCGGACCTGAGGAAGGCGGATCGGCTGGAGTAGGACTCAGGTCTTAGGTCTTAGGGCTTGGTAGTGAGAGCCGAGCGATTTCCCTAAACCCTAAGCCCTAAGCCCTAAGCCCTAAGCCCTAAGCCCTCGCCTTCACCCCCACGGCCGGAAATGCTTCGACAGCTTCAGCCCCTGCCGCTGGTAGTGGCTGCCGCCCTCGCCGTAGAGGCGTGCGGGGCGTTCGATGAGGGGCTCATAGACCAGCCGGGCGACGATCTGGCCGTGTTCCAGCAGGAAGGGGGTGTCGTGGGTGCGGACCTCGAGCACGCCCTTGGAGCCTGCGCCATGCGCCTCGTCCGTGCCGAAGCCGGGGTCGAAGAAGCCGGCGTAGTGGACGCGGAACTCGCCGACCGACGGGTCGATCGGTGTCATCTCGGCGGCCTGGTCGACGGGGATTTCGACGTCGTCGGATGAGGCGAGGATGTAGAACTCACCCGGGTCCAGCAGCAGTTCGCCGCGGCGCAGGGTCAGGGGTTCCCAGAAGTCGCGCGGGTCATGGCCGGCGATATTGTCGAGGTCGACGACGCCGGCGTGGCGGCGGCCGCGGAAGCCGACGATCGAGCCCTCGCCGCCCTGCAGCTCCACCCCGACGCTGCGGGTTTCCAGTTTGGGCGGTGCGCCGGCCTTCAGCCGCAGCTGGTTCAGCCGCGTGCCCGGACGGACCACGATGGGGAAGGTCTGGGGCGAGATCTCCAGATACAGCGCCCCCTCATAGCCCTCTGCCACATCGTCGAAACGCCCCCCGCGATCGGTCAGCAGGCGGACGAAGACGTCGACCCGGCCGGTCGAGCTCTTGGGATTGGCGCGGGCGATCAGGCCCTTCGGCAGGCTCAGCCGCTCCTGCAGCCGGACGATATAGACGCAGCCGCGCTCCAGAACGACGCCGGGCGACAGGTCGATGGTGTGCATCGAGACATCGGCGATCCGGTCCTCGACCGTGCGCTGGCCCGGCAGGAAGGAAGCCCGGACGCGCCAGGCCTGGTCGGACAGGCGCAGGTCCAGACTGGCAGGCTGCACCTGATCGGCGTCGAAGGGGGTGTCCGAGGCGATCGCGCCGGCCGCGATAAGGGCCTCGATGGACTGGCAGGGCAGGATGCCGGGGGTGGGGAATTCGATGGACTGCATGGTTATGGCTTACACGATTCCGCCATCCGTCTCCCCTTCCCGGCGCCGTGCGCTTGACGCAGGCCCGCGTTGCACGACCATGGGCGGATGCACGACACGCCCGCCTATGAAGCCGAAACCGACGGGATCCTGGTCCGTGTCCGCCCCAGCTATCTGGCGGGTCAGTCCGATCCGGAGGGCGGCCGCTGGGTCTGGGCCTACCAGATCGAGATCGTCAACCTGACCGGCGTCCCGGTGCAGCTGATGGCTCGCCACTGGGTGATCACCGATGCCCGCGGTCATGTTGAGGAGGTGCGCGGTCCCGGCGTCATCGGTGAACAGCCGACTATCCTGCCGGGTGAAAGCTATGCCTACGCCTCGGGCTGCCCGCTGGGCACGGCCTCGGGTTCGATGGTGGGCGGCTATTCCATGACCGACGCAACCGGCCGCATCTTCGAGGCGGCCATCCCCGCCTTCAGCCTCGATATGCCGGGGGAGCGGCGGGTGCTGAACTGAGCGGTTGGTGGCCAGGGATTGGTGGTTGGCCGGAACCCGTGTGAAGGCGCAGTAAGCACCGCGCTTCCGCTAACGATGAGCGGCCCGCGCCAGCCACAGATCACGCTTGCCCGAGCAGCGGGCGGGTGAGGGGCTGCGTCAACCCGGAAAAGCGCAGCCCCGCCCCAGTCTCACAGTCCCGTGCGGGCGGGCCCGTGAGGCGGACGGCGGCTCTCCAGGAGCCGTTCATGACAGCCGCAGGGCTGAAAGGGGTCAGATGTAACGCCGCAGCGAACGGGCCAGATCCGTCGCGCCGCGCTTGACCTGCGGCTGGTAGGCGACGCGGGCGTGTTCGACGCAATAGACGCTTTCCGAAGCGCGGCGGCCGCAGAAGCTGAACTCGTTCGAGGACGGGTCGCCGATCGGCCATTTGCACATATGGGCACCCAGAGTCATCACCGTGGCGGTGCCGGGCAGGTCGGGCATGGTGGAGGCGACCGAAGGCACGGCCGCTGCGCGCGGCTGGACGGCCTCGATACGACGCGGTGCCGAAGGCGTCTGGGTCGGTTGCGCGGCAGGACGGGGGCGCGAGGGGCGGAAGGTGGCGCGGGCGGGCTGCGACGGGGCGGCCCGACCGGACAGGCCGAGGCGGTGCACCTTGCCGATCACGGCGTTGCGGGTCACGCCGCCGCCCAGCTGTTTGGCGATCTGGCTGGCCGACTGGCCTTCCAGCCAGAGCTTCTTCAGCGCGCCGACGCGGTCTTCAGTCCAGCCTGCGGTCATAGCCAACCCTCCGGGTCTCAGATTCAACATATGGGGTCCAAGCTTCCCTCCCGGGGCCTCGACCTACCACTAATCGTAAACGAGCCCTTAACGGACGCAAGATGTGCGAATCGGTCCGTCCACAGGAACCAGATGTAGGGGGGCGGCGGCTGCGCCTCCGGGTGGTTAGTGGCTAGTGGTTAGTGATTGCCGCTTCCTCGCCAGCGGAAGGGCGGCGCAGTCCGCGCCCCTGCACAGCCGTCGGCCAACCACTAATCACTAACCACCAGCCACTCCCTCCCTTGCATCCCGCCGCCGCCCGCCGCATCTCCCCACCCATGACCGAACTGAGCACCGCCTCCACCACCCCCCAGCCGCGCAGCTATCCCGGGATCAACTGGATCGGCGTCCAGACCCTGTACCTGCGCGAGGTGCGGCGGTTCTGGAAGGTGGGGGCCCAGACGGTGGCCGGGCCGGTGGTGACCACCCTGCTCTATATGCTGGTCTTCGTGGTGGCCCTGCAGGGGGCCCGCCCGCCGCTGCACGGCACGCCCTTTCCGGAGTTCGTCGCGCCGGGCCTCGTCATGATGGCCATGCTCAACAACGCCTTCGCCAATGCCTCCTCCAGCCTGATCCAGGCCAAGGTGATGAATACGGCGACCGATTTCCTGACCCCGCCGCTCAGCCCGCTGGAGCTGACCATCGGCTTTTCGCTCGGTGCCGCCACGCGCGGTCTGGTGGTCGGGATCGTGACGGCGGTGTGCGTCCTGCCGTTTGCGCGGCTGGAGGTGGCCAATCTCGGCCTGATCCTGTGGTTCGGCCTGCTGGCCTGCCTGACCATGGGAATGCTGGGCGTGCTGGCCGGCCTCTGGGCGCAGAAATTCGACCAGCTCGCCGCGGTGCAGAATTTCGTCATCATGCCGATGACCTTTCTCAGCGGCACCTTCTACCTCGTCGAAAACCTGCCCGAGCCGTTCGCGACGATCAGCCATTTCAACCCCTTCTTCTACCTGATCGACGGCTTCCGGGCCGGCTTCATCGGGACCGCCAACGCCGAGGGAAACCTGATGATCGGCATGGTGCTGAGCGGTGGGCTGACGCTGGTCATGGCCGTGACCTGCTGGCTGGTGTTCCGCTCGGGCTGGCGGCTGAAGACCTGACGCAGTTGTAAGGTGCGCCGGGCACCGCGCCGCGCTAGCCATGGCGCCTTGTCTCAAGGGGGTTCCATGCTGTTCCGTTCGCTCGCCGCCGCCGCGGCCCTGCTGGTTGCCTCGACGCCCGTCGCGGCCCAGGAACTCGACCTCCGCGCCCAGGTCGCCGCCTTCGTCCAGCCTTCCAATGAAGCGCGCACGGCGGTCGTGGTCGCCCAGCTGCGGGCCGCAGGGTTTGAGCCGACCATCGAGACCTTCGCAGGCGGCAATGGCCGGACCGGTGAGATGGAGGGCCGCAATGTGGTCGTGACCATCGGCGACGGCCCGCGCGAAATCCTGCTGACCGCCCACTATGACGCCGTGAAGCTGCGCGACGGGACGATGTCCCACGGGGTGGTCGACAATGCGGCGTCGGTGGTCGGCGTCATCGAGGCGGCGAAGATCCTGCGCGGCAAGACGCTGAACCACCGTGTCCGCATCATCCTGTTCGACCAGGAGGAGCTGGGCCTGATCGGCGCGCGCAAATGGATCGAGGCGCACGGACTGACCCAGGTCGCCGCCGTGGTGAACTCGGATGTCGCCGGATACGGCGATACCCTGATGTACGGCCAGAACAACGGTCCCCAGTCCGCCTTCGTCACGCGCGCGGTGCAGGAACTGTGCGCCGAGCGGGCGATGCAGTGCGTCGGCTTTCCGGTCTATCCGCCGTCCGACGATCGCGCCTTCTCCGCCGCCGGCGCGCCGGTGGTGTCGCTGGGCTTCCAGGACGAGATCGGTGCCCATCAGATGTGGCTGGCCTTCAACGGCGGCGAGGCCAACGGCCTGGCCGAGGGCTTCATCCCCCAGGTCTTCCGTCTGATCCATTCGCCGGAAGACACGATGGACAAGGTCGATCCGGCAACGGTGGCCCTCGCCGGCTCGACCTATGCGGCGTTGGTGGAGCGGCTGGACGCGCAGCTCGACGGTGTTGACTAACACCGTCCTCCGGCCGACAAGGCCTGACCCTTGTTCCAGCGGTCCCGGCGCTCCTCAGCGGCGGGGCCGTCTCGCTTTTGGAGGCTTGTCCCGTGTCCACAGAACATCTGATGGGTGTCTACAACCGCGCGCCGCTGGCGGTGGATCGCGGTCAGGGCGCACGTCTCTGGAGCACCGACGGGACCGAATACCTCGACTGCGTCATGGGCATTTCGACCAATGCCCTCGGCCACGCCCATCCGGCCCTCGTCCAGGCGGTCAAGGACCAGGCCGAGAAGCTGTGGCACGTCTCCAACATCTTCAAGATTCCGGGGCAGGAAGCCCTGGCGGACGCCCTGTGTGAAAAGTCGTTCGCCGATGTGGTCTTCTTCACCAACTCGGGCACCGAGGCGGTCGAATGCGCGCTGAAGACGGCGCGGAAATTCCATTCGGCCAACGGCCAGCCCGAGCGGATCGACATCTACGGCTTCGATGGCTCGTTCCACGGCCGCACCTACGGTGCCATCAATGCGGCGGCCAACCCCAGCTATACTGACGGCTTCGGCCCGCCGATGCAGGGCTTCCACCAGCTGGTGTTCGGCGACCATGAGGCCCTCAAGGCTGCGATCGCCAACCCGAACACCGCCGCCATCATCGTTGAGCCGGTGCAGGGCGAGGGCGGCTGCCGGGCCATTCCCGAGGTCTGCCTGCGCGGTCTGCGCGAGCTGTGTGACGAATATGGCGTCCTGATCATCTTCGACGAGGTCCAGTGCGGCATGGGCCGGACCGGCAAGCTGTGGGCCCATGAATGGGGCGGGATGACCCCGGACATCATGGCCATCGCCAAGGCGCTGGGTGGCGGCTTCCCGGTCGGGGCGTGCCTGGCCACGGCCGAGGCTGCCCGTGGAATGACCGTGGGAGCCCATGGCTCGACCTTTGGCGGCAATCCGCTGGCCATGGCCGTCGGCGGCGCCGCCTTCGCCGAGATCTCGAAGCCCGAGACCCTGGCCCACGTCAATGAGATCGCCGGCTATCTGAAGCAGCAGCTGCACGGGCTGAAGGAGCGCTTCCCCGATGTGATCGTGGACGTGCGCGGCAAGGGTCTGTTGCTCGGCGTCAAACTGGTGCCCAACAACCGCGAATTCATGGGCTGGGCGCGGGACCAGAACCATCTTCTGATCGCCGGGGGTGGTGACAACTGCTGCCGTATCCTGCCGCCGCTGAACCTGACCCTGGATGAGGCGCGCGAGGCGA
>Ga0114980_10000474_pt1 | contig 29407 bp, 47 predicted proteins | sample S_140806_EF_Meta_FD_87018 | JGI IMG/M metagenome (GOLD analysis project Ga0114980, IMG submission 87018) | Freshwater microbial communities from Lake Simoncouche, Canada to study carbon cycling - S_140806_EF_MetaG | ecosystem: Environmental > Aquatic > Freshwater > Lake | place: Lake...
AAAAGCCAGCCTGTTTATCAGGCTCAGGGAGTAGTTCTGGGAGCTGCCACTGTTTAGGACGCTCTGTTACTTCACGACTTTCTAATTCACGAGTAATTCTATTGTTGCCAGCCATTATAGGGCCTCCAATTTCATAAGTTCACGAGCGTATTGCTCTGGGGTTAATCCTAGTTTCTTAGCAATTGCTTGCTGAGAAGTTTTAAGCTTGACCTGTTTAGAGGCCGTACTTCTAGTCGCCGGAGCTACTACCGTGCTTGGCTTAGCTTTTGGAGCAGGTTTCTGGACCTCTTCATTTGGCTCGGCCTTGTCTTCCAAAGTATCAAAATACTCAGGAAATTTCTCACGCATAGTTCTGTCTATGCGTCTAAAGTATTGGTCAGTACCCACAACTGTCTGTCCGTACTCATCCAATAATTCTTCATGTATCCCAACAGCATAGCTGGACATAGCTTTTTTAGTGCCATACCATGGATTCTGTTCCAACCAAGACTGAGTTTTTGGATCAATCTTAGGGCGTTGTTGCTCTACTTGTTGCATTTGTACATCATTTTCTTCCGCTTGTAAAGTACTAGGCCTAAAATCCTTTGCTTTCTGTACTTTATAGCCAGCGTCATTTAACTCAGTTTGCGCTGCAACAATGCGATCTGGGTCTCCAGACTCTAAAGCCTCTTTATAAGCCCGTTGAGCCACTTGGACTTGTAGGTCGGCTTGGCTTTGTACGGTCTCAATGTAGGTTTTCTCGCCTGCGGAATACTGGGCACGGAGCTTTTTATTCTCTTCCATTACCCGTTTGGCAAGCTCAACAGCCTCTTTTTGCTCTCTAAAAGCAGCTTCTTTGGCACGTCGCTCGTCGTGGTAAACCTTCTTATACTGCTTTAAACGTAAGGCTTGGGCTTTTTCATCGAGCTCATCTTCGTCGTCGGCGGCGTCAAACTTATCCACCATTTCTTTAGGAATTGGTTCTTTACCCTTGTCTTTTTCGGGGGTATCGTCTTCAATCTCTAATTCAATGTCTAGAGTGTCTTCTGGTAAATCTTTATCCTGCTCATCAGGAAATTTGTATTCTGCGTTCATTTATAGCTCCTATACAGTTTTGCGTTTAATACCACGTGGATCATCTACTGTTGCCTCAACAGAATCGTCGTTAATAATTCTGAACTCTCGTCCGTGAATCACTAAGCGGGTTCCTGCATTTGGTCGCACTAGGATGAAATCGCCTTTTTGACACCAAGGCCCGTTGGGGTATCGTTCTGGATCTTTATAGCAATCTGGACCTAAATCCACAACAAACAGCACTGTGGTTAAAAGTTCGTCGTACCTTAAAGTTTCGTCGGCTTTGAGGATTCCGCCTTCATGCTCTTTCTCTGCTTCGGGAATAGCACAAAGAATCCTATATCCAGACGGTTTAGGAAGCTGTTTACCTTTTTCTTCTTCGGTTTTATGTAGTAATGCTGATAAATCTACTGCTTGAGACAAATTCACACTGGGGTTTGAGCCAGCTAAATTATCAGTCGTCATCTGAGGACTCCAAGTTTTTTCTAAGGTCTGTTATGTATAGACGAGCGGTTAATAGACCCTGCACTTCCCCGCACATCTTTTGGTACTCGGAAAAATCTTTTGCTGCTCCGGCACCAACGGCTTCCTGTAGCCGTCCTACTTTTTCGTCTAGTTGTTTGACTACACGATCAAGATACTTTTCAATCATTTATTACCTTTCTGAGGTTTTTGTGATTTTTGCTGCTGTGACTGTCTGTTTTGATAAGACTGGTCTTTTTGGTGATCTATTTGTTGCTTTGTTTTTGCAAGCTCAACTCCTAGTCTTGCTCCTGCTTCTTCTTGCTTAGCCATGCGGTCTTCTCTGTCTTTCTGGGACTTAAGAGTAGCGTTCATACCAGCAATCTTTTCTTGTGATTCAATACGTTGCTTCTCGATTTCAAGTTGGTCTGCTTTAGCAGCTGAGTCTGAGGCAAGCTTACGGTTCTTAATATCAACTTCCATTTGCTTGATCTTAAGTTCTTGCATTTGCATCTGGATGATTGGATCTTGCGCAGCTTGTTGTGCTTGCTGAGCAGCCATTTCGGTTTTGTCTCTTTGGAGAAGCACTTGAGACGCTTGAGCGGCAAGTTGAGAGATCTGAACTTCCATATCTTCTGGAATGGCGCGTTCGTCTGCATCGTCTTCGTCTGGGTGGAACGGTAAAGTAACTCCCATTTGCTCTTCCATTTGCTTGCGGTATTCGTACGCAATGTGCTCATTAATATGGGCTTGCATTGCAGCCTGCATCGCTTGGGCATTTGGATTTTGACCTACTAGCTTCATGATTTTTGGATCTTGCATTGCCGCCTGATGGACAACAATATGAGCTTGGTGGTCTTGATACAAAAACGCTTTGACTGGTTTCATCATCAGAACATTTTGGTTCTCTGAGATGGGGTCTTCGGGTCTTTGATCTTCTGGCAGCTTAACTAATTTATTAGCATTCTTAATTCCTAGTACATCCAACATCTGGCGATGGAGGTAAGGGAGGTTGTAGAGCTGTGGCGCTCCTTGGGCTAACTGTAGTGCTGCTTGATACTGAGTAACTTTCTGTGCCATTGTTGCGGCATTTGGGTCACTTACTGGTATTACATCAACGTTGTCATAGTCGGCTTGTTTTGCGCGGCGTGGGCCTTCAACTGGCTCATAACTATACTCATCGGGGGTGTAATCACGAATAATGTCACGCAGGAGACAGAGCTCCTTCTTAAACGAGTAGTGGATGCGAGCTTGTACTGCGGACATGACTTTGAGGGTACGTTCTAAAATTGCTAGTGTTGTACCTACGGGAGCTTGAGCGCTCATGTCGCTTATGTTCAGATCTGCTGCTGAAGCAAAACGACGACCTTCTTCAATAATTTTATCTAAGAGACCTGCGAGAACCATTGAGGGTTCTTTGTAAGGCAAGGGAACGATATTGTCCCTGATCGACCCGGACGGCACATCAACATCCCTAAATTCGCCGGGGGCAATCGGGGTATCATCTCCTTTAACTCGCAATCCACGGGTCTTAAAGCCACCTGGCAAGTTTGAGAGGGACCCTGCATCAACCAACTGACGGAGGATGGAAGTTCCTGATTTAGCAAACGCACCGATAAGATGAATAAGACCAAAACAGTAGAAGCCAAAGCCGGGAATATAGCCGTAGTGCACAAAATGATTGCGTTTCTTTTTATTATCATCTTCAGGTCTCCAGTTACGACGGATAGCCAAGACTTGCTGACTAGATTTCTCAATAGTCACTATATATGGCAGGGCAACGCCCGTAGGCTCGCCGTCTTCGTCTGTGTCCTCGTATCCTTCTAAATCGAGATCCACTTGTACTTCAAGGATTTTGTAACGATCATCCGTAGTGGCTCTGAAGCCCATTTTTTCGGCGATCTTCTTTTCTACTTCATCAAAACTATCAACAGGCTCACCAAGGTCTACATCTAACCAAAAGCCTGCTACTTGTAATTTGCGAACTTCGTTCTCGGTCTTGCGCATGACGTGCGCTACGCGAGGGGCTTGTTCTAAACTAGATGCACCGTAAGGAACAATTAAGTCCTCTGCTGGTACAAACATACTAACTTGACGTGCTAAGGTTGGGTCATAGTAAACCTTCTTAAACGCATTACCTGATAAACCCAAGCCCCATAACATTCTCTCTGTCTCAGGGCGGAACTCATCCATCTTCTCTGTAAGCTGGTAGTTCATGTCATCTGCAACCCGCTCGGCAGATTGTTTTTTCTCAGGTGTTTCTTTTCCTATTACTTGAGTCTTAACAGGACCTTGAGCAGGGAAGATCTCCATGATGGTCTCTGCTTGGAACTTAACTAGGGTTTCAGATAACAAAGGATGATATACACCACAGGCACCGGGCCATGGTTCCATACGTTCTTCAATCTTCATACCCAAAAGTTGCAAACCATCTACATAAGTCTGCATCCAATCTTTTCTGGCGCCCATGTCGTCTTCAACATCGCCAATAATGTCACTAGCAATTTCTGTTAGCTGGGAGTCTGATATGTACTCGGCAAGGTTGTCATCAAAGCCTTCTTCGTCTTCGCCTTTTTCTATTTTAAAAATTGGCTTACCATCAATGCCAATCTCTACAGACTCTGGGTCCTCAATAGTAATCTCTAAGTCCGGCTCGGTGTTATCCACGTCCGCCATATTGATTGCGCCTAAACCCATTGGGGCTTGTGAAAGTGACTTATCTATTGCCATGTTTTAACCTATACGTTATAGTAACCCTGATTGCGCCTTGATTTGAACATCTTAGGTTCATCTTGCTCATCGGAATCTAACTGCACAAACCCACCCCTACGGAACCGTAACAACGCTTGACTCATCGAGTCTACTAAGTCGTCATGCTCGCCCGAAGGAAAACTTGCTACTTCTTCTACTAATTCTTCTGCCCAAGATGTACATGGTACCCAAACCCTGCCAGACGCAAAAAGATCTGCGCAGGCATTTAATCTCGCTATTTTATCATTACCTTTGCTTGGAGTGTACTCTTGAACCGGAATACCCATTGCTCTCAGTTCAAAAACTAAGGGGGCCCCGGAAGCTTTTGCCTCAACAATAATAGAATCAGGTTCCCATTCCTTATAATGTTCAAACGCCGTTTGCTTTAATTCGGGAAACTCCATACGTCTTTTAAAAGAATTTAGCAAAATTATGTTAGCTACGTCAACTCCTCGATCGTTTGGCCTATAGAACACTCCCCAGGTCGTGCATGCAGAATAGTCTGACCGTTGGGTCTTTAAAAACGCCGTGTCCCAAGACTGTATTAAAAACTCACAATACGGTGGATCTTCGTGTTCCCATTGCTTCCACCACTCCCTTTTAATAATAGCGCTGACATCTGAGGTTGGCTCTTGCATGTACTGAGCCATCCATTTTGCATTTGGAAGTTCGTTTTTAAGTGCTAGAAGTTCGCTTAGCTTCCAAAACTGCGGCCATAGGGGTTGGTCGTCCGGCAAGATTGCAGGAAAGTTAATTACCTCCCATTCCTCCCCAGAACGTTGCATTGCTGATTTTAATACCTGTCCTGTAAGGTCCTTTTTGGACCACCTTGTCATAACTACGATAATCGCGCCACCCGGTTGTAGACGTTGACGAGGGCCTGACGTATACCATTCATAAGTTTTGTCATAAATTTCAGGGTTATTTTCAGATAAAGCAGCCTCTTGTTCTGAATGAGGGTCGTCAATAATGAGGACATCCGCGCCCTTACCCGTAACTGCGCCTCCCACACCGATAGCAAAATAGTCTCCCCCTTGGTTAGTTGCCCACCGCCCAGCAGCTTTAGAGTCACTCTGCAGTCCAACTCCCGGGAAGATAGACTTATAAAGGTCGGAATCCACCAAATTACGGACTTTACGTCCGAAGCCAACAGCAAGCTCCGCTGTATGAGAGGTCTGAATAACTTTCTTTTTAGGAAACCTACCAAGAAACCAAGCTGGGAGAAGGTATGATGCAAACTCAGACTTAGTATGACGAGGAGGCATATTAATAATGAGGCGTTTAATTTTTCCATTTGCTACCCTTTCAAATGCTGCTGCCATCTCCGAGTGGTGTGCCCCGTCAATAAAATCCGGCCATACTCTATGAACAAAATCCATGAAGTTATCTTGACAATTTTCTTTGTGTTTTACCTCTACTGCTACGTCTAGTTGCTCGTATAGGGCCCTGAGTTGGGCCTCGGACAGCTTGGTAATGTTCTTTTCAAGAGCTAGAAGCTCTTTTTTAGTCAGCTGCTTGTTCATCTATGGTGTCTAGTGAATTTGTAAGCCGTTCTGACTTAGGAGTGACGTCTATGGTGTTCATTTGCATCAGAATACGTATCTTTTCCCTAATAGCTTCTTGTAGCTCAGCACTGTTTTTATGTGTAATAGTGATTTCAGAACGTTCTGTAAACAAATCACATGCTTTTCCTAGTAATTCTAGGCTTTTTAGCTCGTGTTTAGTATCGCCGCACTGGGAAATCTCTAATAGCCGGTTAGTTACGACGGATCGTAGCTGTACTTTATCCTGAACTACCTGTTGATCGTACTGTGAGAGGTATCCTGACATAGCTAAAGCCGTTCCAGGCGTACTTATTGCCGCTTTTTCTTCTTTTTCTTGTTCTTTAGTGCGTTTTTTGCCAAGACTGTTAAATAGAGTAGTGGCTTTATCAATATCATCGCCCGTCATTTCTATCCCAGAACCAAGTTCTTGCATAATCATTGCAGTATTTGCTTTGACACGAATGTCGTCGGCATGGTCCATTTCTGGGGGTCTTCCGAGCGTGTCGGGTAGGGGTATATTTAGTGTTGGTTCAACGTTGACCGGCATGTTCTGGCAGCAGGTTGGTTGTTAATGGCTGTATCTTAGCAGAGTTTTCTTCGTAGTGGTGGATTCGGTGGCAGTTGGCGCATAGAACAATACACTTTTGCACTTCTTCCATAGCTGCAGCAAAACAACCTTGGCTTACCAAATGACTAACTATGTTCTCTTTTGCGCTTGGATCTACGTGGTGGAAGTCCAATGCTGCTGGATGGTTCTGTTCGCATTTCGTACATTTAAGTGTACGTTTAAATGTATCCCACCTAGCTTTTCCTACCGCCCTGTTTGTCTTACTTAGGGCCATTACTTTATCTTTATTAGCCAGGTAATACTTGCGGCTTTGTTCTTTATGGTACGCTTTGCGTTGTTCTGGGTCTTTATATGGCATCGTCTAACTTATAGGTTTTGATTGGTCCGCTGCTGTTCACATCCACATTACAGGCCCATTCTACTCCTTCTTCGGCAGTTAGTCCCATACGCAGGCAAACTTCAGCAGCCATACTTCCGGATCCAATAGCCATAAAGGTTCTAATCCTTTCCCACTCAAGATCATCCCCGCAGGAAAACAATCCTTCTTTGGTTAGTTTTAGAAACGAACTGTCTGCTTTTAGTTTTGGTTTGACTTTAGTTTTCTTGTTTACGTACTCTATTACTTTTTCCGCATCGCAATAATTACCAGCAACCCCGATAAAACCTCCGTCTACTGGGAAGATCTTATCCTCAAAATACTTTATGCCTGTATCGGAATCTGTAAACTGGCTATCTGCAACCAGAACTTTTCTTCTCCAGTCACCGATGATCGTAGTCATTTTGTAGCCATAAGATAGAGCCCTACGTTAGAGAAGGCGTAGCCAGAATAAATAATAAGCAGTGAGGTGTTGCCCTTAAGTCCTTGCTCAGCAGCTATGTAGGCATAGATCACACCTGTAACAATAATAAGCCATGCGCTCATTTGAATCCCCTGTTTTGCGTATTATATTACACATTTTGGGGTTCAGTTTTATTGACGTTTCATGCACTTGGGGGCCGTAGCCCCCTGATTTTATTACTTTTTCTTGCTATACAAGTCTTTCCAAGTGTCCATTACGCAGTTGTACCAAAATTCATACGCTTGCTTAGTCTGCTTGGTTACAGTCTCAAACTTCTCTAGTGCATCTTTGTATTGTTTTTCAAAATCAAACATAGTTTAGTCCTTTAGGTTAGTTAGGGTTTACCCCTGGTTTGTTTCTCATAGTTTACATTATACGATACTTTTTGGTGCAGTGCAACACATGTACACTTTTTGGCTTTTTTTAAACACGTTTTTTTGATATGTATAGATTTTGCGATTTTTTGTACATTATAAGAAACGTTTTGGCGTTTATAGGAATCTTATGTAGGTTTATCCTTTTTACTTATATAAGTACTTGTATATTTTTTATATACCCCCCGGGGGTAGGAGTCCCTTTTGGTGCATGACGTACCCCTTTCTCTAGAACCAGGTGTGCTTTGTTGCGTAAAAACAAAGAAGGGGGTGGGAGTAATTTTATTTTTGAAGTATCTATTGTGCAGATTAATGTGTATGTATTGCTCTTGGTTCCATCAATCCCTATCTTGGGGGGTGGGGTGTACTGGGTGACACATAGTCATATTGTCGTTGGCGTGGGGTATTTAAAATATATGTTGACACAGTAAGGTATATGTGAGATATTCGGGGTGTGGGCTTTTCCACATACACATAGGAGTATTAGATATGAATGCAACAACTAACTCAGTAGTAGAAGTAACAGTATCAGAGCAAGACTTGCTCGGCTTTAAGGCTAACGGCTCGGCTTTCGGGGAGTCAGAGTTAACAGCGGATGGTGCGTTGTTTGACTTTACTAAGCGGGTTTGTCCTAACGGCGGGACAACTGCCAACTGGTATGTGCTAGAAGCTGGTGCTAAGTCTTGGAAAGCGGGCTATGCTGAAGTTAAGAGTATCCCGTTGACTGGTGATGATGGTAAGGAAAACAATACAGTCACCAAGGCTTACTCTAGATTCTTGGCTCAATGCTGTGACAAGTACGGGCTCATCAAGCCAACCAAGCCAACAACAACTGCTCAGGATAAGAAAGAGCAACGCAGTAAAGCGCAGTTGGCTATGGATGAACTCAAGGCTAAACCAATGGAGGACTTGATAGCCGAGGTTCAGATGTTGTCGGCGTCACCAACATTGGATAATCTAAAAAAGGCTAGTAAGGTTCAAAAAGCCGTAGAGTCCAAGCGCAAGGACTTGCTTGCTGATCGTTTAGATGGTATTAAAGCCAAGCAGAAAGAGGTTAAGGACTTAATAGGTAATTGTATGGATGAGTCCAAGCTTGATATGGTTTTAGATATATTGTTAGATAATGTTGATGTTGCAGTAATGTAATAACAGGGTCGGCTTGGTGATACTGAGCCGACCTATCTTAACTAAATAGAAAAGGAAATACCATGTTTTTAGCCGAATGGAATGAAGAGGGCAAATACCATAGCAAGATGTTTGATTCTGAATTATCCGCTACTGAATTTGCTGTTGATGCTTACCTTGATTGTTTAGTATCAGTATCAATAAGACCTTACTCTTTTGGTTCTAGAGAATTGGATACGGAATTTGAATACCACATCGAGGCTAACCAAGACTAAACCCCGAAAGGGGTTTTTTATTTTCCTAAGGAACTGGTTGTAAGCGACGCTTTAGCCTTTTGCTCCGCAGGACAAAGTGACACGAAGTCATAATGTCCCCTATTGTTCTGCGAATTTTATATCGTTCTATGCAATGTTCTGTAAAATATCCTTATAAATCAATAATGTCCGTAATGTTCTATTGTTCTGTACCGAAAAATTGAAAATCCAAAAGACAAAGACCCCCTTCGCATAGTGTAAGCACAAAGCACACTTAGGAATTTAGAATCTGAATTTCATTTTTTTAGTAGTAGAACAATAGAACATTATATATATATAGAGGTTTTTGCTTTCCATCCCCTTGATTTTATTGGGTTTGTATTGTTCTATTGATTACAGAACATTGACAGAACAATACCCGTATTTATAGAACAAAGCGGACAAACGCTTGACATTGTCATGATTCTCTGTTATACTACAAGGGTAGTAAGGCAATACAGAAGCACCTTTTCATTTAACGGACAAACTGACATCTAGTCATAATGTCCAAATTTACGGAGAATCACACTATGCTACAAACTATCAAAACCGCAGAAATGCTAAACCAATTTAGCGAAACCGAAACCGCTAGTCTTATCTCTGCATCCATCGCCTATCACGAAGCAGGAATTGAATCAGGCAATGCTGTAAAAACCTATCAGACCATCATTGGTGCAAAACCTACCTACGAACGCTACGAAATGGGTCGTATCATTTTTATCGAATCGTTGGAAAACGAGGGTCTGTCCGAAGATGCAGGGAACAAAAGATGGGAGCGCTTGCGCAAGGAAATGGGTTTAACCGCTATCCCTAAATCTACTAATCCTGATTCTATCCGCAAGGCAGAACAAAGGGCAGAAGCTAAAGAGAAGCAAAGGGCAGAATTTGCAGGCAAAACCGATGACCAATTAAAGGCGGAAATTGCTATGCTCTCAAAAGTGCCTAACAGTAAAAACTTAGCACAAGCCCAAAAAATCAGTAGAGAAATAGACTTACGCTTTAAAGAAGAAACCAAAGGCGAAGAAGAAGCACGAAAAACCCTCATTGCCGAAATCAATGAGTGGCTTAAAACCCAAAACCTAGAAACAATAAAGAATTACGCAAGAAGCATGAATCTAGTCTAACCATAGGGGGAAACCCCTATTCACTACGAACCCCCTTTATGGGGGTTTTTTCTTGTCCAAAATCCAAGCAGGGAACTGGCGGAATATCGCAGGCGACGCCACAGAGCCAAACAAAAATCGGCAATAAGTACCAAAGGACAAAACCCTACGCAACAAAACATAGCCGACTAAAGACGGACAAGGACTTGACATTGTTAGCTTTCTGTGTTATACTGTAAGGGTAAGTCGAGCTATGCAATCACACAAACCACAGGACAAGATGACCAAATGTCAGTATGTCCCAACAAAGGAGAGCAAATGTCCCAACACCTCACCCAACGAGCAACCCACGAATCCCACCGCTATTTCTGTATAGCCAACATCGCCAAAGACTGCCAAATTTATGTAAACGGCAGACGAGCCAACTTTCTTATCGACAAATCCAAACCCCTAACTTGCATGAAGTGTGGCGACGCCATAGCAAAGAACAGGAAGTTTACTGTCGCACCCATGAACAAAAGCAATTACTACCATGTCTACAACCCTGACATGCTCAAGCAACTCAACCCAAAGCGTACAACATGACATTTGCAAAAAAAGACCTAAGAGCAAGGGGTGAGCCGACATGGTTAAAAGAAGTGTCGCCTCATTCCGCTTTAAACGCTAGGGACTTCCAAGAGTTGCTAGATATAAGTCATGGGTTTTTTAACGAAAAGATAGCAACGGGCGAGATACCTCCGCCTGACAAAAGAATACGCAACCATAGGTTTTGGTATGTTGAAACAGTAAGGAAGTTTTTTAAAGGAGAAGCAAAATGATTTATATATTTGGAGCATTATCAATCGTAGTATCTATCATGACAATCTGTGTTTCTATAATACTGGATAACAACGGACTCATACCTGTAATCGGCTTAACCATAAGTTCCTTTACATTCGGCTTCATTATGGGAGAAAACCGTGAATAGGGACAAAATGACAATCGGTCAGTATGTCGTGGAAGAAGTAGAAGAAGGGTCAATAAACGACATTGCCATCGTTAAAAGCTACGCATACTGCGACGAATACAACACAAACACAGGAAAAGTAGAGCCAAAGCAAGGTGCTAGGTTTTTAAAAGAAGGTTATATCGACGGATTCTTAGCAGGCTTTGCCTACAAATTTACAGGAAAAACAGAATGACAACGCACTACAAAGGCGAACGCATCGCCGACTTACTACAAATCATAGCTGAGATGGAGCAAAGGCTTAGGTTAATAACTGCTGACACCGACCCCTTTTCTCTAGCACAGTATGAAGAAGTGGCACATGGCTATTCATCGCTTGCCATAGCAAAAGCGAAACTAACGGCATTACAAGGAGAGAAATGATGAAGAAGAAAGTCGTATCGTGGGTAATAGAAGTGGAGTGGGAAGATGGGACTATCGAAAAGATTGCTGATGTGGGTGATCTTGTTGCAGGGTATGTAGATGGTCACTTGTCCTTTTTAGAAGATGAACTTAACGGAGAGAACGAATGAGCAAGACGGATCTACACCAAGAACTATCGGAGTTTATTACCGATGAACGAGATCAAGATACGGTTTTAGAACTGTTCTGGGAACTCAAAGACGCACCCCTTAACTCAGAAGGACGAAAAGAATCTGCTCGTAAGATAGTAGACCTACGCAGTATCTATGGGGAAAACCTTGACCACGCAATCAATCTATTACTCGACTACAAGGAAGGTAAATGACTGAGGACGAACTCAAGCTAGTAAGAAAAGCCATTAACGATTTGGAAACAGGGATGCACTTCAATGCACCGAAATCCTTTTTGCGAATCATGTCGTGGCAGGCTAAAGAAACACTTAACGAACTATTAGAAAGGCAACACGATGACAACTTGGACAATGCAGGACTTGACCCCCACGCCTGAGGAAGAAGAAGCATGGGCAATGATGGAAAAAGAGCAGGAATACCAACAACTAAAGCAACAACAGAAAGAAAAGAGGGACGACATGTATTGGAACAATCGCATTGTTAAAGAAACAATTAAGTATCTGCACGATGGTAAAGAGATGGTCGAGCATTACTACGAGATCAGCGAAGTTTATTACAACGACAAAGACGAACCATGTGGGTACTGCAAATCTACTGCGGGCGGAGAAACATTTGATGAGATGCGTGAAGTGTATAGCCGTATGGCAGAAGCATTTAAGTTTGATGTGCTAGATGCAGACAAAGACTTTAACCACAAATTTAATGAGGACGAAGAAGATGGTAAGGAAATCTAAAAAGACTGCGAAGTGGCAATACTTAGGCGAGACCGACCCCGCCGAGTATATACATAGCAACAAGACCCATCGAACTGCAAGCGAGGCATTTCGTGATGCCGACTACGCATACGCAGGGTGGAAACCAAAGTCGGAGTGGCAAGATTGCAAAGAGTTTATAAGTGGCATGATATTTATGTCGCCTATGATTGCTTTCTGTCTGTATATTTTATATCTAGTAATAGTAGCGACAAACTGACATGGTGTCAGGATGTCTTTTTAAAAGGAGAAGTGTATGAGTTGGGGAATAGGTAGGTACAACACCGCAGGGCTGCCTGCATTGATAGACTTTGCAGCTGCAAAGAGGCATTACGAATCAGTCGTTCCGATTCGTGGGAGAAGTCAAGTAGTCAGACCCGCAGGCAGTAATCGACGCTTTAGTTGGTACACCATCGAGAAGAACATGAAGTCAGTAGAAGATGGTAGCCCAGTAGGTAGGTGGGTAGAGTCGTATGGTATTAAAGTATACGGCTCTGATTTAGTGGAGTTCCACGCCGACGGCAACATCACGCTACGCACAAGCAAGTGGGCATCGCCGACTACGATGTCAGTCTTATATTATTCAACGGCATCATTCGGGTCGGTGTTTAGCGAGAGGGGCAAGTGGTATTTCACAAACAAGGCAGGCAAGTGCTATGTGTTTCATGGCGAACTACCGCTACACAATAAAGATGGGGTGTATGAACCGATAGATATAAAGCAAGAGCATAAGCATAGAGTTGACCGCAAAGCTATGAACGCAATAGCAAAGAAGTACAAGTTGTTCGTAGACTATGCGACGCAGATGCTTTTGATTGAACCCAATGTCACACGGCTAGAGATGGCTGAGTTTGTGCAAGGTATTGACTTTAAATCTCCTGACATTATTCCTGATAATAGATGGCGAGGGGACAAAGTATCGGGAGAGAACCGAGCAAAGATGCTTAAGTATATAGATAAGTTTACGGCTACGGGCGATCTAGGTTTAGCTTACGAGTTAGCTTGTTATATGGCGATTTGCTTTGGTCGTTGGCAGTATCGTGCCAACCTGACTCATTGCACACCCGATAAGTTTAAGCGTGGTTTCAAAGAGATGTTGAAGTACAGCTTCAGAGATGAAGTGTTTGTTAAAGAAGCACAAGAAGTAGGTGTTCCGTTTCATGATGTAAACAAGAAGTATTTTTATTACTAAAGGACAAACTGACATCTAGTCATAATGTCCATAACTAAAACTGTAAAAGGAAATCAAAATGTCTGAAGTATTTTTAAACAAAGTAGCAACCCTCAAAGAAGCAGAAGACCTAATCGTATCTCTTGGTTCTAACGGAACAGTTCATCTTATGGGTGAGCCGGGGGTAGGCAAGACATCCATGTTCAAAAATATTGTTAAGAGAACTGGTAAAAAAGGCATTTACATCGACGCACCAAACATCGAACTTGGCGAACTAGGCATCCCAATTCCTGACCATTCAACTAAAACGACGCGGATCTATCCCAACGAACAATGGGGTTTCCATCTTAACGAGCCAAAAGTTATCTTCATTGACGAGTTCACAAAAGCACACACCGCAGTAAAGAATATGTTGCACCCAATGCTTAATGAGCCACGCATGATTATGGGAGTTCCACTACACCCCGAAGATATTGTCGTAACGGCAGGCAACTACACAGGCGATGGCGTTGGCGATAACATGATGGCACACAGTCGTAATCGTATCTCGGTGGTCGCAGTTAAAAAACCACACGCAGGCTTTAATCCCGATGGCTCTATTGATGCTGATTCATGGGGTTCATGGGCGATTGATAACGAGATAGCACCTGAGGTTCTAGCATGGGTTAAAGATACCCCGCATTGCTTAGCCTCATACCTAGACCCTGCACAGAACGGCAACAAGTATATCTTCAACCCTAAAGAAGCACAGAAGTCTTTTGTTAGTCCTCGTTCCCTTGCTAGAGCATCAAGTATTCTTAAGGCAAGAGCGGGAGTCACAACCAACGCAACTGTTTGTGCGTTAGAAGGAACGATTGGTGCTCCAGCAGCACGAGATCTGATGGCGTTCGTGGAAGTCGCCGACTCGCTACCGACTTGGGAAGCTATATGCAAATCACCGCAAACTGCTCAAGTTCCGAACTCACCCGCTGCGTTATGCTTACTTGCTTTCTCAGCAGTACAAAAGGTAGATCGTGAAACCATCAGTAAGTTCTTTGAATACCTCAAGCGTACACCGAAAGAATTGCAGTCTGTATTCTGCTTGACTGGTATGAAGAACGACGAGAAGAAGAAACTCTTTTTGACAAGCCAATCGTTTGTTGATTGGATGCGTACTAATCAGTATTTATTCTAAGGAGAAGCCATGACATATGAAGAAGAAGCTAAACAGTTGAGAGAAGCATTGGTTAACTTAGTGCGTGTTGGTGAGATGTGTGCTGACCCTGATGAGCCGTTTAATGAATGGGTTGATGGGTTAGTGCAAGCATTAGACGAAGCACAGGATTTATTAAGGAGAACTAAATCATGATAGGTTTATCTATATTTGTGTGGTCGCTAACCGCTTTTTGTTTAGGTATGGTAGCTGGATTTTTAATTGCTTTTATAGGGAGTAAATAATGAAAGAAGTAATGGCAGACATATTGGCAAAGAATCGCCGTAATAAAGCAGAAGCAAAAGCTATTAGTCTAGAGTTTGTTCAGCTTGCAGTAGCAGTAGGTATGCCACAAGAAGAAGCACTTAAAACAAACCTACCTACATTTTTTGATGGTTACTTAATGGCAATGGGACACATGCCTGCTTATAGAAAGGAACAAATAGATGGCTAAGATGACGGCAGAACAGAGAATAGAGAGGACTCATGTGCAGCTGATGAAGCACAAGAACTTCTGCTTGTTCTCAGGTTTATTCATGGTGGGTAAAGTCAGCGTTGATGACGACTTGGAAACCGCTTGCACTAATGGTGTTGATGTGAGATACGGCAGACAGTTTGTCGATAGGTTGAATGACAAGCAATTAGCTTTCTTAATCTTGCACGAAACTATGCACAAAGCGTATCGACATCTAGTTGTATGGGAATCACTACATAGAAAGAACGCACAGGTTGCTAACGCAGCATGTGATTATGTGATTAACTTACAGATTGCAGACTACGATCCTAACCATGAGATGACCGAGATGCCTGTTGATGAGAACGGCGAAGTCATGGGTTTGATTGACGAGAAGTATCGTGGTATGGACTCAGCCCAAGTATTCAAATTGATATACGAAGAAAACGGCGGGGGTGGTAGCGGTGGTAAAGGTTTCGATGACCATGATTGGGATGGTGCAAAGGAAGCTACTGCTGAAGAAAAGGAAAAGGTTGCCAAGGAAATCGAGTCAGCGTTAAGGCAAGGTTCTATTCTTGCAGGCAAGATGGGCGGTAATGTTTCTAGAGAACTGCAAGACTTGCTTACCCCGAAGGTTGATTGGAAGGAAGCATTGCGTGATTTTGTTAAGACCACAACGCAAGGCAAAGATCAAACCACATGGAAGCGATTGCACAAACGCTATATCGGTATGGATATTATTATGCCGAGTAGCTATGACGAGAAGGTCGGCTCTATCGTGGTAGGTGTAGATACATCAGGCTCTATTGGCGGAGAAGAACTCGCACAATTCTTGGGTGAGGTGAAGTCTATCTGTGATGAGGTTAGTCCCGAGAAGATTGACTTACTCTATTGGGATACTAGAGTAGCAGGACATGAAACCTATCAGGGTTCTGAGTTAGCAAGCCTTGTGGAATCAACTCAAGCCAAAGGCGGGGGCGGTACTGATCCTGACTGTGTGCCAGCTTATATGAAGAAGGAAGATCTAAAGCCCGAGTGTGTAATCATGCTGACCGACGGCTATCTTGGTTCTGATAAAGCTAATTGGACTTCAGTCACTATGCCTGTCATGTGGTGCATCAAAGGTAATAGCCGATTCAATTCCGATACTGTGGTCGGTAAGATCGTTCATGTTGAGTAGTTAAACCAAAGGACATTCTGACATTATGTCAGTTTGTCCACGAAAGGAAATCAAATGCAAGACAATAGTATATCAATCGCATCATCAGCCATGTTAGTGGAGTTATCTATTAGCACATGGACTGCTAGGAAACTAGATAAGAAGGTATCAACTCAAGTTGACTTAGATCAGAACGCTAAGACTAGGGCAGGCAACTACAACAAGAACCTACTCGCAGGCACGGGGTTTCTTGATAGCATAACGAAGTATGCTGCGAACGCAAGGGCATGGCATCTATCTCAAACCTTACCTTGGTCTGACAACGGACTACGCTTACTGCCTATGTCTAACTTCATGGATTATAAAAAGCAGTTGCATACGCTTGAGACTAACTATGAAAACCTAGTCGATAAGTTTGTGATTGCCTACCCTAACTTGGTCAATGCCGCAGCGTTTCAGTTAGGTAATTTGTTTGACCGAAGCGAGTACCCCGAAGCCGACACCATAGCAAGAAAGTTTAAGTTTAATGTGAACTACTTGCCTGTGCCAATGGCAGGGGATTTTAGAGTAGACATCAACGAAGAAGCAAAGGCTGAGATCATTGCGAGTTGCGAAGGACTATATAAAGAACGCCTTGATAATGCAATGCGTGATGCTTGGTCTAGGTTGCATGATTGTCTAACCCGCATGAGTGACAGGCTTGGGGTTGATGTAGTAGACAGTGATGTGCCTGAGAGTCACGGACAAGTAATGAAACCTCGAGTATTTAGAGACAGCCTGCTAGAAAATGCTGTGGAGTTAGTAGATCTCCTGAAACATTTTAACCTTACAGGCGACCCCTCTATGGAGCAAGCCCGAAGGGACTTGGCTACTGCAATTATGAACCACGATGCCGACGACCTCCGAGAAAACTTCATAGCGAGAGAAGCAGTTAAGAACAAGGTCGATGCAATACTCGGCAAGTTTTCATTTTAAGGAGAAAGTATGTTAGCAATAGATAAGTCAGCAGTTAATTTAAAGCACAGGGATGTGCCATTCTTTGAGGAGTTGGAGAAGTTTGCCCACTTCATTAGGCTCGCTAAACCTTTACTTGATTTTAAAGTAGACGACGAGTGTGTAAATCAGATGTGGTATCGCACCGATGAAGAGAAACAAACTAAGCCGAGCCACTTCATCAAGAGTTTGAAGGTCTATGAAAATGGGGAATACCTAGGCAGTATTGCGACTGACCGCCGACACCATCGTGGGGATTTAGAGTTAGTTTATATGGTCGAGAGCTTTCGTATTCGTAAAGAAAGGGGTAACTCCAACGGGACATTCTCTAAAGACATCAAGGTAGCACTACGCCATGCCAAGAAGGTATTTCATTCTAGAGCAGATGAAGAACTAAAAGAGTTAATTGGCAATACAGTTAGAAACCTTGTCAAGCAAACCTTTTCTTCTGCAAAGAGTCAGGTGCGTTGGATGTGTGACCAAGAAGATGAGTTGGTATTCTATGCAATGCTAGGGCATGATGCGTACTTAAGGGGGGAAGATACAGTCAAACTACCATCAATACCGACAACAACAAACGATAAAGATAAATGGCTAGGGCATTGTGAGGTTCTTAAAAGTGCTGGTGCTTTGGAGATGGCGTACGATGCTAAGAAAGGCTACGCTATTAAAGCTAACGACGATAACAGTTTGGTTTGCTATGACTTAGAAGTCGACGCTGTTGTTAAATACAAATCGTTTGATGAGTTGCCCGAGAGTATAGCTACTAAGTTTGCTATGTTTAAAGTTCTTAAAGAGGATGAGCCTATCGCACAGTTTGGTTGCAAATACCGTGAAGGCTATTTCTTTATCCCGAGTGTCTGATGTATAATCAGGGGGAGGTTGCCTTCGTTGGTAATTTCCTTTCACGGGGTTGGCTTAACTCATCTGGTATATGTGACTTAAGTTGATGTAACCCATAAATGCACTAGGGCATAATCTACTTCACCTACGACCCCGCTTCGGCGGGGTTTTCTTTTGCCCTTTTCTAGTACAGGACAGTATGACATTATGTCAGTTTGTCCTAAGGGTAAATCCCTACAAATATATCTTGCACATGGCTAGACTTATTGGTATACTCTGTCAATACTATAAGGAAACCGAAACCAAATGGCAACACCTGAGTCTAAGGTAAAAGCTTCTATCGTCAAGATACTAAAGAAGCACGATGTCTACTACTTCTTTCCCGCTACTGGCGGCTTTGGTCGCTCGGGCGTCCCTGATATTATAGCTTGCTTTCGTGGTCAGTTCGTTGGAATTGAGTGCAAGGCTGGCGATAACAAGCCGACTGCGTTACAACAAAAAGAATTAAAAAAGATTATGACTGCGGGCGGTCATGCGTTTGTTGCGAACGAAGAAAACATTTCTTTCTTTGAATCTTATTTCCATAGGTTTGACCTTGACGACGGTCGATGCTAACCAGTTCCCTCACTCTAGGATAAACAAAAACATGAATGATGGCGTAAAAATTTTGCTTGAACGGATGCAGACCCACCCTGAGGAGTTTTTTGATTTTGGAAGTAAATGGGCTGGTGTAATTGGCGAACATAAAGACTTTTTAGAGGTAGAAGACCGCCAAGCCCTTACCGACGGAATAAACAAACTTATGCAACAACGCTTTACCGAAAAAGTATTGGAGGAACTCGTTGACCCAACAGAAGAAAGTAATGTAAAAAAGTTGGGGAATATGTTTACACAACGCAAAAGGGCTTTAGCGGCGCAAATTCCACCAATACCTTCTATAACTATTGAACAAAGCAAACATTTAGAAGCCCACTTAAAGGCTTTAGGGCAAACTCCTATTGCTGGAGTAACACAAACCCTATGAACATAATTACCCTAGACTTTGAAACCTATTACAGTAGAGAGTTCAGTCTTACTAAAGTCACAACAGAGGAATATGTCCGTTCGGATATGTTTGAGGTCATAGGTGTAGCCGTTAAGGAGAACGACAATGATGCAGTTTGGTTTAGTGGGACACACGGGCAAGTTTCTGACTTCCTTCATAAATACGATTGGGATAACTCTTTTGCTCTTGCCCATAATGCTATGTTTGATTCCGCTATTCTTACTTGGGGGTTTGGTATTAAACCGATGGCTTGGTTGGACACGCTTAGCATGGCACGTTCGACAGATGGTTTGGAAGCTGGAAATTCCCTTGCTAAGCTTGTGGGGCGATATAATCTTGGCGCAAAAGGAACAGAAGTCCTTGACGCATTGGGTAAGAGAAGGTCAGATTTTTCTCCTAGTGAACTTAATGCGTATGGTAAATATTGCATTAACGACGTGGAACTAACCTACAAGCTATTCTTTATCCTCGCCGACCGCTTTTCAAAATCAGAACTACAACTCATTAGCCTCACGATCAAGATGTTTTCTGAGCCTGTGCTTCAACTAAATACACCGCTACTTGAACAACATTTAATGCAAGTGCGGACCCGCAAAGAAAAGTTACTTGATGCTTGCGTATCAGATAAAGATACCTTGATGTCAAATCCAAAGCTGGCTGAACTACTTATATCTCTTGGGGTTGAGCCACCTATGAAGATAAGCCCTGCTAACGGAAAGGAAACTTATGCCTTTGCTAAGAACGACGAAGGATTTAAAGCACTCATGGAACACCCTGACGAGAGGGTTCAAGCCATCGTTGCCGCACGACTTGGAACTAAAAGCACACTTGAAGAAACTAGAACAGAAAGATTTATCCAAATATCCCTACGGGGAAGGATGCCAGTACCTCTTCGCTATTATGCTGCTCATACTGGTCGTTGGGGAGGCGATGACAAACTCAATTTACAAAACCTACCTCGTAAATCTCTTCTCAAAGATTCTATTGTTGCCCCTAAAGGATATGTTTTAATTGACGCCGACTCCTCACAAATTGAAGCACGAACAGTTGCATGGTTGTCGGGTCAAACGGATTTGATCGAAGCGTTTGAAAGGAAAGAAGATGTATACAAGATCATGGCGTCAGCTATATATAACAAGGCAGAAGAAGAAATCGACTCGGGCGAAAGGTTCGTCGGTAAGACGACGATTCTCGGTGCGGGGTATGGCATGGGCAGTAAAAAATTTGCACTACAACTCAAAACTTTTGGCGTGGAAATTGCGGATGAGGAAGCGTCTAGAATTATCTCAGTTTACAGAGCCACTTACCCCCACATACCCCAACTGTGGAAAGAAGCTAATAGCGCCCTTGATGCGCTCACACAAAAGAAAACTGCGCCTGTCGGGTGTCAACCCCAAGCACTTAGCCTTACGGAATCAGGTTTTTTATTACCTAGTGGACTTTACCTAAACTACCGTGATTTACAGAAAGATAGCGACGACCAATATAGCTATGCAAGTAGGCGGGGTCGCATTAAGATTTACGGTGGGAAGATAGTAGAGAATCTTTGCCAAGCACTTGCTCGGTGCATTATTGGTGAGCAGATGTTGCGTATGGCTAGGAAATATAAAGTTGCTTTGACTGTGCATGATGCGGTCATGGTTGTAGTAAAAGAAGAGGAGCAAGAAGAGGCGGTAGCATATGTAGAAGAGTGCATGAAGTGGCGGCCGTCCTGGGCATTAACACTACCTCTTGCTTGTGAACTAGGTGTTGGTAAATCTTATGGAGAATGTTGATGATTGAAAAACTAATTGAACCCCAAGCGTTAGATAACGACATTGCGGTGATGAAGATAATGCAGTTGATGGGGCAGTTAACCCCTAACGACATTGAGTATGTTTTAAAAGCAACCAAGCAAGTCTACGACGCTATTGCGCTTGGAAGTTTGTATGAAGATTTATGAAGCCCTCTTTATTGTGCTTGCTGGATGCTTTATTGTTTATTTAGCGGCGTTTTATGGTCGTTATGAATCTAAAGTATACGCATGTTCTGAAGTTGGCTACCCAGTAGCGATTGATGTACCTAAAGAAGTTATTGAAATGTGTAGAAAGGCAAAAAAATGGCAGTGAAACCAAAACTAACACCAAAAAGAAAAACAACTGTTGAAGATACGCTTGGTATTAGCGTAGAAATTATTAAGGAAAACAAAGATGGCTCCGCCGATGCTCAGGTTAAATTTAATAAAGAAGGACTTGGAACACTTGTACAGTGGGGTATTGTTGCTATGCTTGCCGCAGCAATTGATGAATACCGAGTTAGACCCGAGGAAGGTAGCAAAGCTGTTAGTAAGCGCACTAGACCAACCAAAACCAAGCCTGTGGCAAAAAAGAAAGCGAGTAAAAAATGACCGCTAAAATCCTGCCCTTTACGGGCGAGACAACTGAAGATATCGACGCCGACACCGTATTAGAAAACAATAAAGGTGAGTATGAGTGCGTTGTTATTGTTGGCTACACTAAGATGGGTGCTGAGCGTTTAGTATCTAGCACGGGTGACTCTGCGCTTATGGTGTGGCTATTAGAACGTGCTAAGAAAACAATACTTGAACACGCTGACTTGGACGACGATGAATGGGAACATTAATGGACTATGCTGAGTTCTTATTAGATATACGCAAAAACCTAAAAGATTTTGAAGATTGTATGTTAGAAAGAAAGTTTAAAGATGCTCAACTGTATGCAGAGTACGCATTGGTTGAAGCTCGACTGTTGTGTTTAATAGCTAAAGAAAGCAATTCATGAGTATTACTTGGTCATATTCCTCGCTTGGGTTGTTTCAACAATGTCCTAAAAAATACTACCATCTAAGGGTAATCAAGGATATCAAAGAGCCTACAACTGAAGCTATCATATATGGCAAGGCAGTTCACGAAGCGGCTGAGCATTACATAGGAAAAGGTACACCAATACCTGAGAAGTTTTCTTATATGACTCCAATATTGGATGTGCTTAACGCTATACCAGGTGAGAAGCTAGTCGAATATAAGATGGGATTGACCAAGGATTTAGAGCCATGTGGTTTCTTTGACAAGGAAGTTTGGTTCAGAGGTGTAGGAGATTTAGTTATTGTAGAGGGGGACTTAGCCCACGTAGTTGATTACAAGACAGGAAAGTCTAGTCAGTATGCGGATACTAAGCAGTTGGAGTTGATGTCATTAGCGTTGTTCAAACACTTCCCTGATATTGAAAAAGTAAAAGCGGGTCTAGCGTTTGTAGTATGTAACGACTTTATTAAGGCTAAATACAACAAGAAGGACGAAAGTATTTATTGGTTGCGTTGGAAGCAGGAAACAGATCAGTTAGAAAAAGCGTATGAGAATGATTTGTGGAATCCAAAACCTAACTTTACTTGTAGGAAATTTTGCTCGGTAATGGAATGTGAGCATAACGGAAAAGGGAATTACAGATGAACGATGAAGACTTGAGAGATTGTTTTGCTATGTTTGCTATGCTTGGGTGGACTATGAACGGAGACTACACCAAAGAAGAAATACCCCGCTTGTCTTACGATTTAGCGGAAGCAATGATTGAACAGAGAAACAAACAAGAAGTAGGCATTGTTGCAGCTAAACCTAGAAGGAAGAAGAGTGCCTAGAGGTAGACCAAGAAAGTATCTACGCTTTGACGAGATAGTATTAGAGACACTTAGAAACCTGCCGCCGACTGTAACTGAATTTGGAAAGCTAACTGAATATGCTCCTGTACCTAGTTTACGACGAGAACCAAGAGCTGATGCGTCAGGTCTCAAGGCGAGAAGAAGCACGGGCGCTCGTAAGTGGGAGAGTTGGGTGGACGTTCAAACAATTACGTTCGAAGAAGAAGTTGGTAGATTTATCAAAATTTGAGGATGCACTGATATGAAAACAAGATTATACGAAGCAAAGTTTGTATCTTACAGACCAGAACCAGACGAATTTAAAATGGCTAAAAGCAAGATACCTCCAGTATTTAAACCGTACGTGTCTCAGCCACACCCACAAGCACAACGTCTTAACGAGGCATTGAAAAAATGATAGACCCAGTAAACCACCCCGTTCACTACACCGACCACCCATCGGGTATAGAGTGCATACAGATTACTGAACATATGAATTTCAACCTTGGCAATGCCATTAAATATGTGTGGCGGGCTGGATTGAAGGGCAAGCATTTAGAAGACTTAAAGAAAGCGGTGTGGTACATCAACCGTGAGATAGCTAGATTGGAGAAACAAAGTGGGCGATAAAAGAGTAATAACAATCAAACCATACAACCCTGAGTGGTATCCACCGTGCTTTGAAAGCAGAGTTCAGTATCAAGACTATATGTGGCAATCGCATAGGACTAACCAACCACATGATCCTATGAACCACTGCTTAGACTGCACTCGTGAATATAAGATAGAGATGCTTAAACAAAAAAGATGTGAGCATCCTGAGACTATATTTGTAGTATGGAAAAGCTCCCATAAGAGAGACAAACCAATAGGATCTATTCTAGATGAACCAGATATTCTAGGCATATCAAACAACAGTAAGTTTTGGGAAACCCCCGCATACGATCACGTCCCTGGCAAACCGAAGGAGCCACCTCCATGTCTTTAGAACCAATCCCATTTGCAGGCATGGTAGAAACTGACCCAGAGATAGCGTATCTAGATGCTATTGTTGCGGAAATGTACGGCAAAAACCCCGAAAATATGCCAAAATACATAGTATTAGGAGATGGAAGTCTCTACATTTTCCATAAAGAGGAAGACCGCTATGCCTTACGTGAACAAACCACGCCCGTACAAGAAAGAATACCAGCAACAGAAAGCTCGGGGGGAGCAGCCAGCCCGCAACGCACGGGAGAAAGCCCGCTATGCAATGGACAAGAAGGGCATAGACCGAACGGGGAAGGATATTGACCATGTCATTCCCTTATCAAAAGGCGGTACAAATGCGGCAGGCAACCTTAAACTCAAGTCGCCTAGCTCCAACCGTTCGTTTAGCCGAAACTCAGACCACACAGTCAAACAAAATAAGCCAAAAAATGGCAAAAAATGATGTATATAAGTGGCCTGGGGTATACCCCCCAATGGAGCATCAAAAAGAAACATCAATATTTTTAGCAACAAATCAAAGAGCCTTCTGCTTTAACGAGCAGGGTACAGGCAAAACAGCATCAGCAATATGGGCAGCCGACTGCCTACTAGAACAGGAAGTTATAAACCGAGTTCTTATTATTTGCCCGCTATCTATTATGCAATCCGCATGGCAAGCCGACTTGTTTAAGTTTGCAGTTCATCGCCGAGTCAATATTGCGTATGGAGATAGAGAGAAACGCAAAGCAGTTATCAGAGGCAGTGCCGAGTTTGTCATTATTAACTATGACGGCATTGAGATTGTACGCAACGAGATTGCTGAAGGCGGCTTTGATTTAATTGTAGTTGACGAAGCGAATGCTTATAAGACAATTACTACACAGCGCTGGAAAACACTCAATTCTTTAATAACACCAGACACATGGCTATGGATGATGACGGGAACACCAGCCGCCCAAAACCCAACAGATGCTTACGGCTTAGCTAAGATGTGCGTAGCTCACCGAGTGCCTAAATTCTTTGGTAAGTTTAGAGATCAGACAATGGAAAACCTTAGTAGGTATAGATGGGTTCCTAGGGAAAACGCTAATGAAATTGTATTTGATGCGCTCCAACCAGCAATCCGATTTACTAAAGAACAATGCTTAGACTTACCAGAGGTGACACATGTTTTCAGAGACGCCCCCCTTACTCCGCAACAGGCAAAATACTACAAACTCCTCAAAAAAGAAATGCTCATGGTGGCTGCAGGGGAAGAGGTTACGTCTGTTAATGCCGCTGTTAATCTTAATAAACTGCTTCAAATTAGTGGTGGTGCTGTTTATTCTGACAACGGTAGCGTTGTTGAGTTTGATGTTTCTAATCGGTTACGAGTTATCGAGGAAGTTATCGAAGAAGCTAGTCACAAAGTTCTTGTATTTGTACCGTTCACTCACACGATAGAGTTATTAAAAGCTCACCTAACAAAAGCAGGACATACTTGTGATGTTATCAACGGTGCGGTCCCAGTCACTAAACGCAACGACATATTTAAACGCTTCCAAGAAGATGAGAACCCACGAGTCCTTATAATTCAACCACAAGCAGCGGCGCATGGTGTTACATTGACTGCAGCTAACGTAATTATTTGGTACGCCCCTGTTACATCAATTGAAACATATTTGCAAGCCAACGCACGTATTGATAGAAAAGGGCAAAAGAATCCTATGACCATCGTGCATATTAAGGGTTCTCCCGTAGAAGGAAGATTGTATAACTTACTACAAAAGAAATTAGATGTTCATGATAAACTAATTGACCTGTATAAAAATGAAGTTGAAGAAAATACTTGACAAGGTATAGCTTTAGGTTTAGTATTACATAAATGGACAAAGATCCAATATAAATTATGAAAGGAAGTACATGGACGATAAACCGTCAGTTGATGCACTCGTTAACGTATATATAAAAATACGAGACGCACGTGATACTGCTCGTAAAGAAGCGGATAGAATTGAAGCCGACTTTGAAGAGCAGCTAGATATTATTAACCAGCAAATCTTACAGATCTGTGAAGAGACAGGCGCCGACAGTATTAAAACTGCGCATGGCACTGCTATCAGAACAGTTAAGTCAAGATACTGGACTAATGATTGGGAACGATTCTACGATTTTATTTTTGAACATCAAGTGCCTGAGTTATTAGAGCGTAGAGTTCATCAAACAAATATCAAACAATTCCTAGAAGAAAACCCCGATTTGCTACCCGCGGGGCTAAATGTGGATAGCGCATACTCAATAACTGTAAGGAGAAGCAAATGAGCGAACTAGCTCTGTTTAAAAAAGATTTACCCGACTATCTTAAAAAGGTCGAATTAGATGACGCTACTAAAGCCCTTATGGGTAGTGGTGGTGGCGGTAGCAAACGTATTTCTTTGCGTGGCGGTAAGTTCCGCATGGTTGTAAATGGCGAAGAAGTAATGACTAGCAATAGCGAGACACTGAGTGTTGTTGTAGTAAACAATGCTAAGAAAGTATCCCGCACATTCTATGCTGGTGCTTATAACCCTAAAGCTGAAGCTACCCCTCCTGACTGCTGGTCTAATGATGGCGATCGTCCTGATGCAAGTATTGATGAGCCTCAGCACCATAATTGTAACGAGTGCCCACAGAATATTAAAGGCTCAAGTGCAGGTGGTGGTCGTGCTTGCCGTCACTTCCGTCGTATTGCAGTAGCTCTTGCAGATAATGTCGGTGGCGATGTCTATCAGATGACTCTAGCTTCTAAGTCAATCTTTGGTAAAGGCGATTTAGATCACATGCCGTTTGAGCAGTTTGGTAGTTACGTAGCTTCACAAGGCTACAACTTAAACAACATGATTACTGAAATGCGCTTTGATCCAGATTCAGATACCGCTAAGTTGTTCTTTAAGCCTACAGATTTCTTGTCTGAAGAAGATTGGGAATTAGCTAAGAAGCAAGGTATGTCTTCATCAGCACTAAAAGCTATTGAGATGAGCGTACCTAAAGGCGATTCAAATGCTCCTAAGTTGGCTGCACCAAAGCCAGCAGCTAGAGAAGAAGCCGAGCCGATTGCTGAACCGAAGAAGCGCCCTGAGAAAAAAGCTGAAGCGCCGACACCTAAGAAAGACATTAAGTCGATCATGAGTGGATGGAGCCAAGAAGAAGCATGAGTTTAAGGGGCTACAGCCTTCGGCTTTACAAAGCTAACCAAGAAGCGGACTCTGCATTAATGGGAGTTCAGCTTGGTCGGTATTGTATGTCTAAAGATATCCCTGTTGTTCAGATTGCTGGCAAGTTCAACGTCTCACGCATGACGATATATCAGTGGTTTACTGGGGCTGCAAAACCTAGTAAAGCTAGGGCTGAAAAAATAAAAACAATGCTAGAGAAGGCTTGCTTTAGCGCATAGTCTACCCCAGGGCAGCTAGTTTGACGGAACGAAAAGGGGGATGCCGACCCCCCCTGCTGCCCTTCCTTTCTTTCGGTTTTGAGGTGATATGGCAACAACAGACTTATTGACAGCGGTACTGCCTACAGAAGGGTGGTATTGCATTGTCGGTTTAAAACAGGCGGGTATTCCTAGACAAGTATTTGTCGAGACGCTTATAGAAGCGCAAGATGAAATTAACAATCTGTTGTCTAAAAGTTTTGATGTTTATTTTGCTTGTGCCAAGTATGGCAACGACGTCGATGGACGTACGCAGAAGAATAGCACTTACTTTAAATCATTTTGGATTGACGTCGATTGTGGCTTGGGCAAGCCATATGCAGACCAAGTTGAGGGCTTATCGGCTCTCAAGGAATTCTGTGCGAAGGTGCATCTACCTTTGCCGACGGTCGTCAATTCAGGGCGTGGTATCCACGCATACTGGAGACTTACTCAAACCATTTCTCGCAACCAATGGAAACCCGTCGCCGACCGCATTAAATACTTATGTGAAGAGCACGACTTCAAAGCCGATGGTTCTAGAACTGCTGAGAGTGCTTCTATTCTTAGAGTACCTGAGACATTTAACTATAAACAAACTCCACCGCTTCCTGTGGAAATACTGGACGTGGCGGACGAGTCTAACTACGAAGACATAAAAAAGCTACTTGGTGTGCTTGTGGGTCCCGACTATATTCCACGGCAGTACAATCAAGATACAAACACCAAAAAGAACATTACTAGTCGGTTTAAAACCATCATGCTTAAAACCATTGATGGTACTGGATGCAGTCAGCTAAAGGATTTAGTAGAGAACCAAGCTACTCTTGACGAACCAAGATGGAGAGCGGTGCTTAGTATTGCTGCAAACTGTGTAGATAGAGATGAGGCGATTCATTTAGTAAGTAAAGATCACCCTGACTACTCTCACGCAGAAACAGAAAACAAAGCTAATAAAGTTCCTTACCCATACTCTTGCGAGAAGATGGAGTATTACAATCCTGGGCACTGCAAGGGCTGTACCAATTTAGGTAAGATTAAAAACCCTATCCAGTTAGGTAATGAGATTCTTGTAGCTGAGCCTGATGCTCCTATTGTTGTAGAAGCAGATGACGGTGTTAAGCATTCGTATAAAGTACCTGAGTTTCCGTTCCCGTATTTTAGGGGCAAGACCGGTGGTGTCTATCGCCAGCCAGCAGAGGAAGATTCTGAACCAATAACAGTTTACGAGCACGACTTGTATGTTGTTAAGCGCCTTAAAGACCCGAGTAAAGGCGACTGCGTATGGATTCGGTTGCACTTACCTAAAGACGGAGTACGTGAATTCTCTATGTCTCAAACCGATGCACTTACATTTGATAAGTTGCGTGAGAAATTAGCGTGGCATGGTGTGGCGGCACACAAAAAAGAGATGGAAGGGATTATGTATTACATAACGACATTCATTAAAGATCTTCAATACAGAGAAAGAGTAGAAATTATGAGAACACAATTTGGTTGGACAGACGATAATTCCAAATTTATTCTTGGGGATAAAGAAGTAGCTGCGGATGGTGCGACATATAGCCCGCCTTCTAGTGATACTGGTAACTTGGCAAACTGGATGCAGCCGACTGGGTCTTTAAATGACTGGAAAGAAATTGTTGCGGTTTATAACCAGCCAGGATTTGAGCCACATGCGTTTGGTTTCTTCACGGCATTTGGGGCACCCCTACTAAAGCATTTAAATCTTAAGGGCGCAATTATCAACTTGATTAACAACACATCAGGTACAGGTAAATCTACAATCCTTAAGATGTGCAACAGCGTGTACGGTCATCCTGACGAGTTGATGCTCCAATGGAAAGATACTATGAACGCTATGATCCACCGTCTCGGTATCATGAACAACCTGCCTGTAACTATTGACGAGATTACTAAGCTATCAGGAGAGCACTTCTCAGACCTAGCCTACGGTATTTCACAAGGGCGTGGTAAGAACCGTATGAAGTCTCAAGACAATGCCGAGCGGATTAACACAACCAAATGGGCAACCATTGCTTTATGCAGTTCTAATGCTTCCTTCCAAGATAAGCTAGCAGCTTTAAAGTCTACCCCTGATGGCGAGTTCATGCG
>Ga0114980_10000476_pt1 | contig 29346 bp, 19 predicted proteins | sample S_140806_EF_Meta_FD_87018 | JGI IMG/M metagenome (GOLD analysis project Ga0114980, IMG submission 87018) | Freshwater microbial communities from Lake Simoncouche, Canada to study carbon cycling - S_140806_EF_MetaG | ecosystem: Environmental > Aquatic > Freshwater > Lake | place: Lake...
CCGAACTGGATCCAAACACCATTGACGATGTCATCGTGGGTTGCGCCAATCCTGAAGGAGAACAAGGATTTCAGATTGGCAGACAAATCTCTTTGCGTGCCCTCGGTATTCCCGTGCCAGGAGTAACAATAAATAGATATTGTGCCTCAGGATTGGAATCCATTTCCATGGCAGTGGCAAAAATTCGCGCGGGAATGGGGCATATTTTTATTGCCGGTGGAGCGGAAAGTATGAGCCAAATTCCAATGACAGGTTATAAGTTAGCCCCAAATTATGATGTGGCTAATCAAACACCTAATTATCTGACGGGGATGGGGATTACTGCTGAAGCCGTGGCTAAAAAATATGGCATAAGCAGGGAGGACGCAGATACTTTTTCTGTGAAGTCTCACCAAAAGGCAGCAAAAGCCATCCAGGAAGGTAAATTCAAGGATGAAATTGTTCCCATCGAAGTCACAGATGTTTCTGTTAAAAATAATAAAAGAGTCGAAACTACTACCTTAGTGTCTGTTGATGAAGGAGTTAGACCTGATACTACCCTCGCTTCTTTAGGTGCGCTTAAACCTGTTTTTGATACCAAAGGAATTATTACCGCTGGTAATGCCTCCCAAACATCAGACGGTGCAGCCTTTGTACTGGTTGCCAGTGAGGAAATGGTGAAATTATTTAATTGGCAGCCTATTGCCAGAATGGTTTCCTGTTCAGTTGGTGGTGTAGACCCTTTGTATATGGGTATGGGTCCTTGTGCCGCTATTCCTAAAGCCCTTAAATCAGCTGGTCTTTCTCTTTCAGATATTGATCTGGTAGAACTTAATGAGGCTTTTGCTGCGCAGGCTTTAGCCGTAATTAAAGAGGGTTGTCTTAACCCTGAGACCGTAAATGTTAATGGAGGTGCAGTGGCTCTTGGACAACCGCATGGTTGCACAGGGGCTAAATTAACGACTCAGCTAATCAACGAACTAGGAAGGCAAAATAAAAAATACGGTATGGTAACTGCTTGCGTTGGTGGTGGTCAAGGTATTGCTGGTATCTACGAAAAACTATAATACAGATTTTATAAAAAGTTCAATAAAAAAGAGGCTGTCCAGGAAGAAAGGTAGCCTCTTTTTTATGGTTCGTTAAAAAAAGGCTGTTTAATTCAATTCAAACAATTTAGCTACCTTGAAAATATAGTTGGCGCTTTAAAATAGGGAAACCAAAAACCAACTAAATTGATTAAAATCATAACGATTGAAAAAAAATAAAGGCCTAATAAAGCCCCTATGCCAATATGCATCATTATAATACAAACTATCCAGGGTTTTCTTAAAATTTTAACACTGACACCAATTGGAAAAAGAAGTTCTAACAATACTGTTGAAATACCTATAAATGTCATCATAAGAGGATAAGGCGTCCATAATTCCGGGTTAAATAAACTTGCTTGATTATAACTATTTAAAGCTTTCCAAATAGCTTCGCCGTTCCACCAAGTAGGTCCTAACGCTTTAGATAACCCAGAGAAAAAATAAGCTAAACACCAATGTATCTGAAATAACCTTAAAAAAATGCCATGATCAAAATTATCTGGATTTGATTTCTTCAAAAAATAAGCATCTAAACTATGGTATTTCCCAACTGGAAAAATCAAAAAATAGAATAAGCATATTGTCGTCATAAAATCAACGCCATAAATAAAAATATTAATAGATTGCATCAAAACTAAATGCGTCAATAATGCTATAGCAGCTGAAATTTTAGACATAAATCCCAACGTCAAAGAAATAAGTGATATCATGTAAATGATGGCAAAAGAGGAAACAACTTTTTGAAAACCCAACGCCATGTATTTATTAATTAATTGATGTATGTCATAAACTGTTGGCACTATGTTGTCTATGTTTGCATCCAGAATATCTGGGTTGACAATAGCATTTTGACCCCAAAATGTGTAAAAATCAGGAAGAATGGATAAAAAATGAAATAGAAAAATTAAACTTCCATATATCCTGAAAGAAGAAAGCCAAACAGGATTAATGAAACCTATTTTATAAACAAAGCTATCTAATATTCTATTTACCAATGGCATAAACAAATTTCTTGACAGGTAAAAGTTCATAATTCAGCTCAGCACCATTTTTCAAATCCACTAATTTGGGGACTTCCAAAATATAATATCCAGTAAGAACACTATCACAATCAACCACTTTACCTCTCATAGAAAAAGCAGATACATTTTTAAGAACTAAATCGAGGTAATCTTCCAACATACCGTCCACCTGATTGGTTTTTCGATTTTCAGGAAACTGATATTTTAAATAATCGATATATAAACTTCTCAAACTTCCATATCTATTCTCTGCTTCTAAAGAGTTAAATTCAGGATTCGAAGTTTTTCCACAGTATTCATTGATAACAAAACCTGTACTCCTTACATTAAATCCAAAGAAGCCGTAACCTGTCTCAATTCCTGTATACTTTCCATAGATTTGGAAAAATGGATGACGAATTATTTCACCACATATAAAATCAAAGTAGTTACTTTTTTGGTCAAAAAAATCCACATAAGTTTCTCTTGTCATGACTGAATTATTTATGATTAATATTCCGACATGCAAAAACAAAAAAATAACTAAAAACAATTTCTTCATTTCAAAAAGTAGCTAAAGTTCGTATTTAAAGCGATGCTCAACGAAATAAAATAAGCAGTTAAAGTTAAACTCAATGTTTCTTTAACTGCCTATTTAAAAAATAATATAGACATTGACTTTTTTACCAATTATTTTGAAAAGCCAATTAATTCATATCTGCATATTTTGCTAAAATAGTGTTTAACCTTATGAAACTGGCATCTGTGGTAGGCGCTGGATCCTTGGGCCCATCAGGAGTTTTTGGTGTATTATCATAATGAATTGCTTTTTCATCAATTGCCGTTATAAATGCTTTTTTATCAACAACCCAATTAGGATTTTTTCCTTTTGCTCCGTTTAAGGGAACTGGTTTCAATATGATTTCTCTTGCAGTATTAATATCTTTAATACCATAAGTTGCCTTTAATATTGATAAAATCTCTTGTTTTTCTGATTCTTGAACCCTAGCAGTGGAAGAAACATTGTATGTATACTTACCCAGTCTGGTAACACCTTGTCCAGGATTTACAGTAAATGAAATGAAAATAAGAGAGGCAAAAAGAAAGGTTGGTAAACTGAATTTACTCATAATGTCAAAATTTTGTATTAAGAAATAAATAAAATACTAACCAATATACTAATATTATATGGATTTAAAAAATTATTGTAAAAAATAGATAGTTACTTAAGGTTGGTAATTATTTGCCCATTTATTCCTATTTTAATCAAGTTTAAACATTAGTATTGGAAAAGTTAATGGGAGTTGTATGATTTATTAATTTATCCAATTGTTTGTGATGTAACCCTATGAAATAATCTTAATTGCACAAACAAAAAATCCCCGACACTTCTGTATCGGGGATTCTTTTTTATTCAGTCCTCTGAAATTTTATCTAATGATCGTTATATCTCCCTTTTCGATTTTTCCATTGGGCACATTTAATCTTAATATAAAATAGTAAGTACCGTCTGGTAAGGGTTGATTCAGTGAATTAGTTCCTTTCCAGTCATTTTTATAAGGCCTTTTGGTATAAACGATATCTCCCCATCTACTAAATATAATTAGTTCTGCATCGGGATAATCCGCAGGAAACTCATCTAAAATTTCAAAAGCAAGGGCATCATTTTTACCATCATCATTTGGCGTGATAGTGTTAGGAATGATTGGCAGCGGTGCTTCTGGATCAAAAGCGATGGTAACTCTTACAGCTGCTGTGTCACACAAAGATGGACAGGCATTATTACATAATAAATAGGAAAAATTATCATCGCCGCTTCCACCTGGTTTCACCTTATAGTTAATATTTCCATTATTAACAGAATCAATTAATCCCTTGATGGGTTGACTCAAAATGGACAATTTATAACCTCCTAATTTACTTACCTGATCATTTTGAACGGCAACCAAAACCCCCTTTCTTATGCCTGTCGGGATAGAAAGAAGGTCGTCAACAGCCACTGGATTCGTTTCTCTGGTAATAACAACAGAATCTACACTATAATTGGCACATGTTGCCGTTGAAATAGTCCAGACAAAGGTGTTTTTACCAATTTTCAATCCAAAGGCAAAGCTTCCTGCATTATCGGGAAGTTCCACCTGAGGTCCTCCTGAAACGACCCATTTACCCGTATTAGCAGGAGCTAAAGTGGCCTTTAAATTCGTATTTTCAGCACAACTTATGGCATCTGCTCCAGCATTTGCCAAAGGCAGCGATGGATCTAAAATAAATACTACAGTGTCCTTATTTTTACAACCAGAGAAAGCATTAGTTATGTCTAAGGTGTAAGTACCCATTTGATTTACCTGAGCTTTTAATTGGGTACTATTTGAAATCGAATCACCTCCTGACAACTTTTTCCATACATATTTAAAAGTGGATCCTTCACTGGTTCCTTTGGTATCAATGGAAGAAAACTTTCCAGGACATGCCAAAGGTTGAGGGGAAACTAAGTTAACCAGAGGTAATTGAGTGGAATCAGGTACAAAAATCTTAGCACTGCCTTTACATCCATTCCGTTTATCCGTAATTTCCAGTGCATAATTACCCGGTTTATTTATTTTTGCTAAATAGGCGTCCGTTGTCAGTTGAATGGCATTTACCTGATTATTTAAGGGTAGCCAGGAAACCTGGTAGTCAGAACCTACCGATGATCCATTTTGTCCGTTTATTTCAACTACTGGATTATTACAGGTAATGGGACCTGAAAGTACAGCAAATGCATCTGGTAATCTCTTATTCTCTGTTATTGAAATGGAATCAACAGCTTTGCATCCGGTAATGTTATTGGTTGCAATGAGTTGAAATACTCCTGCTTTTTTGACTTTATAAATCAGATTTGAATCTATTTTTAATGGATCTCCTTTTGCATCAACCCAGGAATATTTATCCCTTGCCGCATTATTGTTGGTTGTCATTGCGCGCAACTCCAAGGAATCGCGGGTACAAGTGAGTTGAGTCTCATTAAAAAGAATTTTAGCTTCTGGAACCGTTTTATCCTGACCTACCAATATATCGATGCCACCTTCACACTGTGTCAGCTTATTTTTCACTTGAAGAATATAAGTACCAACTGTTCCCACTTTTGGATTTGGAGAATCAAAGCCCGACGAAATAGTACCGTCTAAAGTTAACCAGGTATAGGAATAATCAGCCGCTGGTGAAATGGAAACAGATACATTGCCTTGGGGGTATTTACAAGTTATCTTGGGGTCAGTTAATAAAGTAACTCTGGGTGAGTCTAGTTGAGATATAATTTTCACAGAATCCACTCCCTCGCAAAAACTAAATTTATTTATAGCTTTAAAAGAAAAGACACCTCCTTTTTTAGCTTCATAATCTAAAGTGTCTTTTGCAATCTGTGTTCCGTTTAAATACCAAAAATATTGTAAGTCTTTATTTTCTGTGTCAGCAGTAGCTTCCAATAAAATTTTAGGATCCTTACAAGTTAAAGTATCTCCATATTTAAATAAACCAGCACTGACCACCTCTCTGATATCTTGTACTAGCGTGCTATCTGTAAACACACATCCGGTAACCGAATTTGTCGTTTTAATCGTATAAATACCTGTCCTTTCAACTTTTGGTTTTTGGATAGTATCCTGACCCGCAGGTATATTACCACCATTTGTAGCCGTCCATTTAATACTATATTTATCTCGCTGATTGCTAAATGCAGCATTTAAAGTTGCTTTACTTTCCAAGCATGTCCAGGAGGTAGTGTCTGGTAAAGTAAAACGCGCATAATCGGCATTGGGTAAAACATTAATAGTATCTTTAGTAGAACATCCAGAAGTCAAATCTCTGACTAATAAGGTATAACTACCTAGTTTATTTACAATGGTGGATTGATTTAGCCCTAAAAACTCCCCTTTTAACGTTTCCCAAAGATAATCGAGTGGATTAGGATGAGATTGCACCGTTGCTTTTAAAGTAATACTTTCCCCTTTACACCCTGTATCCAGATCATTACCAAGACTTACAACTGGTTTTAAAACATTGTTAGTGACTTTAACGGTATCTGAACTAGAACAAAGATTTTTAATATTTTTTACTGTTAAAATATAAGTACCGCCTAACGTAACCGTTGGCGTATCTAATTTTTCCTGACCAGGAGCTAAAAAACCTCCGTCTGCCACTTTCCAGGAAAGGGTAAGCGAATCTCCTTTTACCAATATAGGTGAACCAATGAAGGATGTTGGTGCGTTACAGGTAAGTTTTTTATCACTTCCAGCATCCGCTTTATAGAAAGGTAAAGAGGTAACAACAACGGTATCCTTTGCAATACAACCTATAGCATTTTCCACTTGGTAAATATAAAGTCCAGGTTCAGTTACCGTAATGACCGATTGTTCATTATTACCGTCTATTGATCCGTTTGGTGATGTCCAACTAACATTTATACCAGAACCTGGCGTTGAGGAGGTACCCGTTCCAGCCAATTGTAAAGACCTTGGCACACAGCGTAACACCGCATCAACACCCGCGTTAGCAATGGGTTGGCCTGCTGCCACATCAACTGTAATCGTATCTCTTCTAACTAGGTTTACATTACTTAAATCAATCACCGTTAGTAAAATTTTACCCGGAGGCACATTCTTTATGACAGCTGTAGAACCTAGACTTCTTCCCGTTGTGAGAGAAATCCAGCTATAAATATAAGGACCTTTTCCGCCGGTAACGGATACTTGAACTGAACCATCACTTCCATTTTTACAAGTAACTTTATTGACCTGTTTTGCGATAAATAAGGTATCTGAAACACAAACAGGAATATCCTTAAAGAACAATTGAGCAGCACCAGTTAAAGTAGTAACTACGGACGGAGGGTTTTTTTCTACTTTAATATTATAACAAGTATCTGCATCGCCCACTACTTTATAACAAACTGAAAATAAAACGGAGGAATCATTGAGGGTTTTTCCTGCCGCATTAGCCCAGGTAAACTCTAAAGCACCCAAAGCTGCCGTACTTGTTTTTAAATTAGTGCTTAAGGATAATCCTAAGGAAGTATTTAAATTTTTAACTTCTGTATATTGCAAAGCAGCAGGTGACCAGCTTAAAGAGAAATTAGATTTTGTGATATCTTTGAAATCGAGCACTTTAAAGTCAACACAATGGGTCGAAGTTCTTTTTGGTTTATTGCCAAAGCTAAAAAGAACAAATCCGTTTGGATTTAATATACAAATTTCGCCTGCTTCAAATTGCTGACTATTCTCAAGCTTCTGCCCACCCAACGTAGGGCTCGTTGAATAATTTAACCCTATAGAAGGTACTTCAATAGCAGAACAATTTGTTGCTTGCCCCAGATTGAAAGGAGATTCTCCGATGAGTTGAAAACAAGCCTTTAGTATCTCTGATTTATCCGTAGCTAAGGCATTGTCTGACGGTGTTGCGCTACCCCATGATAATCTTAATAATCCAGCAACTGAATTTGTATTATCAATTTTGATACCCGTTAACTTTGGATCTTTAATCTCCAAATAGGTAAACTGAGTAGGATCCCAAGATAAGTTAAACACGAGCGTGTCCTTATTCTTGAAATTTGAAACCATGACAGGAACACAAACGGGTTCTCCCTTTTTACCTTCCCCATCCCCTATCGTAAAAACGACTCCAGGAGGCTGATTAATTTGTATAGCACAATTGGTAGCGTTCAATTCGTAATTTAAGGGATCTAAAATATCCGTTATAACAATACCCGTTGAATTGATGATTTTAAGTGGCGTCACATTTGCACCCACACCAATTACATCAAAACAAACTTTGTACAGGGTATCCCCTTTAGCTATATTTCTTGTCCCCGTTTTGTTTAACCAATCCAAACCCAGAACCCCTTTAACAGAGGCATTAAATTTAGAAGCATTAAACTGAGGAAGTTTTGTTGTAAATTTTTCAACGCGAGCAAAATTGAGTATTTCAGGATCATAAGTCATTTGATAATTTAAGGTGTGAACCTTTTCAAGATCCTGGTCTGCAATAACAGCCACGCATTTTTCCGCACCGATTTCAACTGCCTGTCCACAATCGATATGAATTTTAAGCCCCTCGGGGTCACATTTTGCTATGGTGGTTAAAATTTCTTCCCCAACCAAAGATATAACGTCTAGTCGAAATGTATCCCGACCTGTAGTAGGTGAAACCACTCTACCCTCCGAGGTAGCTTCCATTTTGACACCAAAATTAGCAACGAAATCTACTGTAGTGATTTTTTGGCAAGGACCTATAATTTTATAACAAACCTCAAAAATTTCTGAATTATCTTTCAAAGCCGCAGGTTTTCCGGAACTACTTTGCCAGGCGAAAATAATTGCATTAGATCTTTTCGTATCTGCAGGAAGACCAAAACTACCTTTAGTAATTCCAGGAATAGTAGAATTATTGATTTTTAAATCGACAAATTCCAATAAGGTATCTTGCCATTGAATAACAAACTGAAGACCAGCAATACTATCAAGTCCTGTAACTTTTACTGGGGTACAAACAATTTCATTTGTTTTTCCAGTCATTGGTTCACCCGCGATAGTTAGGGCTCGAACACAAGTTGATATATTTCCACGTTTTTGGATAAATCCAACATCTGTACAACCCACATTTTTAAATACCTCTACCGGATAAATATCATTATTTTTTAAAATAGCTGGATCAGTGGTAATACCTATAGTTGAAGAAGATCCATAACTTGAGATAGGTTCAAAGCAAAGAGAAAAAATGACATCACCATCTGGAACAAGAAAGGTAGGTAGCTTAGGACCGTCACAATCATCGTATTTCCATTCAAAAAAAAGTAAACCCTCTGTTAAAGCTCTTGACTGATTAAAATTACTTAAGCTGATATTTTTTAATTTACCAAGCTTAATTTCTTTTAGTTTAACAATTTTTGGATCCCATTTAATAGGCATTTTAACATATAGCACATTTGAAAAGTCATCGGTTGTCACATCAACACAAGCTGTATTTGTGCCACAAGGCGCTATAGAAGAGAACAAAAAAGTTACTGCAGCCTCTTGGGAAAAAGCAGGAGAACTAAAGATTAAAAAAGTAAAAAAAAGGAGTTTAAAACGCTTCATTATGGGATATGAATAAGAATGATTCAAAAGATTATTTATTTAAGGAGTAGGAGATATTTATTTCATGTCCTCCACCTACAAAGGGACCAAAGGTTCTGAAGCTATAATCATAGCCGTAGCCGATTCTGATCGAATTATTAAGTCCCAGATTTTCCCCCAGTAGCACTCCTGCTTCAAGGTGAAGACTGCCTGCCGTTGAGCCACCTGTGCCGACCCAGAGACTCCCAGGTAGTTGGTATCGTAGATTAACATCGACATTTACAGGGGCATTTGGAACATATTTCACCCAAACGGAGGGTTCAATAAAACTATTGTCATCAAAAAACATATACATACCCAATAATCCATAAATATGTCTTACTCTTTTCAGATAGTATTCACCTGCGTTATTCTGATCCTTCAGATTAAGGCCAAGCACCTGAGGCATGGAAGCTCCCCCGTAAATATAAGAGGAACCTGTTCTGCCGGTAGATATATATTTATAGGCATAAATACCCACTCCAACATCGGGAAACAATTGATTTTGATTCGCAGAGGCTAAATCATCTGTTTTATCCCGAACAACAATATTATCTGTATTCACACCAAATTGCACTATCCCAGCAGTCAACCCTAAAATAACACCCCCTTGGGTTGGATCAGAAGTTATAACCCCAGCAATTCTGCCATAAGCACCTGTAAAACTGAGCGGACCTGTCTGATCTCTAACCAAATAGCCTCCGCCCATCATCGTTACGCCTGCATAATCGTCGGCAAAATAAGTAGCTCTTAGGGTCATTGTTTTAGGTGCCCCTGAAAGTCCATCCCATTGAGAGCGATAAGAAGCCCCCACGGTAAAATTATTTCCATAACCTAAATAGTCCGGTTCAAGTGCTGCTGGATTGAGCAGTCCTGTATTTTCGCGATATTGTGTAAACAGCGGCAACTGTTGTGCAGAAAGCTTATGAAACCAACAAAATATAAAACCAATCATCAAAAAAGTTATTTTTTTAAAATAACCAACGGCGTAACCATGCCCTACATTGATTGATTTAGCATAAAGTCGTTCAAGGTTTTTGTTTAACATCATAGACAGAGATATAATAAAAATATAAATTAAATTAAAAGAACGACTTATGATGTCGTTAAGTTAGACGCGTCAAATTTAGCCTTTTTACCACGTTTGTCGACAAAATAACAATGCGAATTTTTCTAATTTATTTTAGATTAGTCATCAAAATGATTAAAAAACCTTGTTAATGTGAAATTTTAACTAAAAAGTCCTTGTCGAAAATCTTCAACAAGGACTTTTTAGTTTTTCAACCTTTTTCAATTACTGTCTCATGGCAACGACTGCATCCATTTTCGAAGCCTGTGAAGCTGGAATCATTCCTGCCAGAATTCCTATAAAAACGGAAAGACCAAGTCCAAGTAAAATATTATTTAAAGAAAGGACAAATTCAAAGGAAGTAAGACTATAAGAAAGGGCAAACATGGCAATATAAACTAAGGCCAATCCTAAAACACCCCCAACGATACAAAGGATCACTGATTCAATTAAAAACTCCAGTAAAATCATATATCTTTTTGCACCGAGAGCTTTCTTGATACCGATAATTCTCGTTCTTTCCTTTACAGAAACGAACATAATATTGGCCACACTAAACATACCTACCAAGGTAGCAAAACCACCCAGGAAGATGCCTAAAATATTGAGTGCATCAAAGAAGCCATTTAAAAATTTAGAAATGATAGAAAGTTGATTGAGTGAAAAATCATCTCCTTCTATGGGTTTTAATCGACGCTGAGCGCGCATTGCAGCAATAAGATTATCTTCCAGTTCATCTAAAGAAACTCCTTCTTTAGCTTTTACCCCAACGGAAGAATCTGGCCAGAAAGAGTTTTGATTTAGGTTCGCCATTTTCCTGGCCAACTGATAAGAAATGATAACCACGTCATCAAAATTCATAACATTGATAATACTCTCCCCCGATTTCTCCAAAACCCCTATGACCTCCAGATTTCTGCCACTTAATCTAATCATTTTTCCTATAGGGTCAATTGGGCCGAATAATTCTTCTGCCGAGGTATAACCTAAAACTACTTTATTGGCACCGAAGTTATATTCTGAAGGGGAGAAGAATCTACCTGATGAATAATTCAAGTTAAAAAGAGCCCCACATTCCTCAGAAAACGCCATGGTATAAGCACCTTCAATAGAGTTATTCCTATGTTTGACTACTTTAGCCCCTAATCCCATCCAATAACCTACGACATCGGCATTTTTCATTCTTTTTTTGACCCCTTCATAATCTGCATAATTTACATTGGGTCTTCTCATCCACTTAAAATAATTATCCCCTGGATCTTCTGCCCAGGAGAATTTTTGAATATAAATGACCTCCTCCCCTAATTTGGCAATACTTTTCCGAATATTATTTTCAAGTGAATCAACAGCAGAAAAAACACCAATGATGCAAAAGATACCAATAGTTATCCCTAATAAAGAGAGAAAACTCCGTAATTTATTGCCAATAAGTTGTTGAATTGCCTGAGAAACACTCTCAATGATTACTTTTATAATCGTTTGCATAACCTTTATTTTAATATAAGTATTAATTGTGTGCAAAGGTACATTGGTAATGATAATAAAAGTATATGTTTAGATGAAAGGAATGAATTAATCTATAAAAGTTCATCTAATTGCATTTTTTTTATTTTTCTTCAAACTATTTTTTTTTATGGAACGTTATAGTAAATTGAATTAAAATGTTAATTTTGCGCACCAAAAGTCAAAAACTGTTTCATGCGAACCAAACTTTCCCAATTTAGTTTTGATTATGCTGAAAAGCAAGTTGCCTCTTACCCCGCTCCAAACAGGGATGACTCCAGGTTAATGGTTATTGATAGAAAAACGGGTAAAATCGAACACAAAGTTTTCAAAGACTTAATTGAATATTTTGATGAGGGCGATATCATGCTTTACAATAATACCAAAGTTTTCCCTGCAAGATTATATGGAAGAAAGGAAAAAACGGGTGCCAAAATAGAGGTTTTCTTGCTTAGGGAACTAAATCATGATACAAGACTTTGGGATGTTTTAGTTGATCCAGCCCGTAAAATTCGGGTGGGAAATAAATTATATTTTAGTGATGATGAGGACAATGATATTCTAATTGCAGAAGTTGTTGATAATACTACATCAAGAGGGAGAACTATTCGTTTCTTATTTGATGGGACGGATGATGAATTTCAAGAAGCACTCAACTATTTAGGGAACACCCCTTTACCTAAATACATAAACCGTCCTTGTGAAGCAGGTGATAGAGAATGGTATCAGACTATTTTCGCCAAAGATATAGGTGCTGTAGCTGCTCCTACCGCTGGTTTGCATTTTAGCAAAGAGTTAATGAAAAGGATGGAGATTAAAGGGATTGAATTTGCCCCTATTACGCTACATCTTGGATTGGGTACCTTTAGAACCATTGATGTGGAAGATTTGTCAAAGCACAAAATGGATGCAGAATTTTATAGAGTGCCGCCAGAAACAGTTCAATTAGTTAACAAGGCAAAAGATAAAGAAAAAAACGTTAAAAATAAAGTTTGTGCCATAGGTACTACCTCTCTAAGGGCGGTAGAGTCAGCTGTTTCTGCTGAGGGACAACTTAAAACAGTAGAGTCCGGATGGACTAATAAATTCATTTTTCCCCCTTTTGACTTTAATATTGCGGACAGTCTAGTTTCAAATTTTCACCTTCCAAAATCAAGTTTACTCATTATGGTTGCTGCTTTTGGAGGACATGAATTAATTATGCACGCTTATGAAGAAGCACTCAAGGAAGACTATCGTTTATTTAGCTATGGCGATGCCATGTTTATAAAATAATTAAAAAAGTTAGTATTTCTTACTTTTCTAGTAATTGTAAATTTTATTTTCAGTAACTCGAATTAAACCAAAAAATTATGTACTGGACATTAGAACTCGCTTATCACCTGGAGGAAGCCCCCTGGCCTGCAACACGCGATGAATTAATTGATTATGCTATTCGTTCTGGTGCACCAATTGAGGTGATCGAAAATCTGCAACAAATGGAAGATGAAGGGGAAATCTATGAGGGCATCGAAGATATTTGGCCTGATTATCCCAGAAAAGATGACTTTCTGTTTAACGAAGATGAATATTAATTTCATTTAATCTCAACTATAAAAAAGAGGCTATTCTAGTGTGAAACAGCCTCTTTTTTTATATTTAAACCTTTTTACATGGGCATAAGTATAGCCATAGACGGTTATTCTTCCTGCGGCAAGTCGACCTTGGCAAAGGCAATGGCAGAATCATTGAATTTCTTATTTGTGGACTCTGGAGCTATGTACAGAGCCGTAACCTATTATTTTTTGAAGCAACAGGTAGTTATTCATGATTCAAAAGCTGTTTTACTCGCTTTATCAGAAATAAATATTTCCTTGAAACCTTCCGTCAGCGGAAATGCCACTTTCTTAAATGGCATTGATATCAGTGAAGAAATAAGAGATATGCGCGTTGCGGATATGGTCAGTAAAGTAGCCGCATTATCTGAGGTGCGAAGTGCCATGGTAGCACAGCAAAGAAATATGTCTCTGGAAAATAATCTTATTATGGATGGAAGGGATATCGGAACAGTGGTTTTTCCGTCCGCCATTTTAAAAATTTTTCTAACGGCAGATATAGAAGTGAGAGTCCAACGCAGGTATTTAGATTTAGTTTCAAAACAAGCCATTGTCTCTTTACCGGAAATAAGAAAAAATCTATTTTTAAGAGATTACATTGATTCTACGAGAACAGATAGCCCATTAATGCGTGCAAATGATGCTATTGTACTAAATAACAGCAATTTAAGTAAATCTGAACAACTTGATATTTGTTTACTACTGGCTAAAAAAAGATTCGTTTAAATCGGATAAACCTTATTAAATATCTCTCACAGAATTTCTATCTAATAAAACATCCTTTAGTTCTTTAATCCACTTATATTGCTGGGGCATCACTTTTTTTAAGGCAACTTTCACCCTAATATAAGTACCGTTCTCTCCAGAAATTATTTTCTCTGAAATATTTTTTGCATCTTCATAAAGAAGCCATTTCAAGGAAGGAATATCTTCTTCCTCGAGTTCTAATGCCCAGGTTTCTTTATTATCACCTTTTGAAATAAGGGTAGCCTGCTCCGTAAATTTCTCTGGAAGTTCAGCTAATTTTTGTTCCTCTGGCAACGTCAACTCCTTAGAATCTTCTCCTTCAAGAAGAAAAATTTCTAATCCACGTTCTCTAAACCGATAAATAATGAGGGTAATTTTCCTTATTAAATCCATCTTAACTGAGCCTTATATTTTCCATTTTTCCATCCAAAATAACATCATAGTAAAAGCTAAAATGGTAGCTTGTTCTTCTGCAGTAATAGACTGATTTAAGACTAAAAAAGCTCTTTTAGACATTTGTTTTGAATCTTTAAAAATATCCTTAGGGTATAAAACCATTTCCTTGCCTTGTATAAAAAGACTAATTCCTTGGGAGGGATGATCCACTAAATGGGCCAAAGTTGCTCCAGTTCTTACGCCTTTCAGCTCTTTTTCTTTTTTGAGAAAAACGCCTAAGGCTTGATTATCAATGACAATTTCAATTTCATTTGATTTGAATAAAAACCGAAAGGAATGATTTTTATCTTTTGCGACAACCATCGCTTTAAAATCGGCAGAACTAAATTTTTTGATAGCATAGGCTATACCCGCCTCTCCGTAGAGGGTTGCAATTACTCCTGTTTCAATGCCTGAAACCTTAGCTTTGGCAACACCTTTCAAATCATTTGCGGAAAGCAATTCTATATTTATTTCCCCTAAGGGAGCTAAGTCAGCTTGATTATAAGGAATAGCCTTTTCTATCTGCATGAAAATCTCCTCAACTTTACTGCTGCCAGGCTTTAAAGTTCCAATATTATTTCGCAATAAGATGAAACCTGAACCCATAAGTATAAGAGCGGAAAGAGCCAATAAACCCATATATAATAAATTTGAGGGCAAAGATACAAAAAGGAATTTATACGAAGTTAAAGCAGGTGTAACAACTGGAATGGAGCCTTAAATTAAAGGTAAGACTTCAGGGCATTTCTATTGTAAGATTTTCTTAATCTTCTGATAGCCCGTTCTTTAATTTGTCGAACGCGCTCTCTTGTCAGTTGCAAAAATTCCCCAATTTCTTCAAGAGTCAATGGTTTTTGGCCATCGAGACCATAATACGAAGACAAAACTTCCACTTCTTTTTCAGATAAAATACTAAGCCCCTCTTTTAAATCCTCTTTCATAGACTGGGCCATTAGATTTTTATCAGGCTCGTTTTCAGAATAATTAGGCATCGTTTCCAACATTGTCAGATCACTATCTTCTTGTCCGATAGGAGCATCCATAGAAATATGCCTGGAATTACTTCGTTGCATATTAAGGACATCTTTTGGAGAAATTTCTAAAATGGCCGCTAATTCATCCGTACTCGGTTCCCGTTCAAATTTCTGAATAAAATTTAAAACCGCTTCATTAATTTTATTGTAGGTACCTACTTTATTTAAGGGTAGTCGGACAATTCTGGAATGATCAACGATTGCCTGGAGAATAGATTGGCGAATCCACCAAACAGCATAGGAAATAAACTTGAATCCTTTTGTTTCATCAAATCGCTTTGCCGCTTTCATTAGACCAACATTCCCTTCATTAATCAAATCACTTAATGATAGGCCTTGATTTTGATATTGTTTTGAAACTGAGACGACAAACCGGAGATTTGAACGTATCAATTGATTTAAAGCCTCTTCATCTCCTTCCCTGATACGTTGTGCCAATTTGATTTCATCATCTCCAACAAGCATTGGTATTCTTGAAATATCCTGAAGGTATTTTTCAAGAGAAAGACTTTCTCTATTGGTGATTTTATTAGTAATCTTAAGTTGTCTCATGGGTTTATTAATTTACTAATAACTATATACGAAAAAATACCCTAAAAAGTTTCCTTTTTTTCAAATATTTTGTTATTTAAGCCCTTTTTTAATAATTTCTAAAACCAAATCAACTTCTTCCGCCGTAGTATAAGCAGAAATTCCCATTCGGATAACTCCATCCTGAGCTCTTAAACCTAATATTTCCAACGTTCTAAGAGCATAGAAATGTCCATTCCATGCGAAAACGCCATTTTCACCTAAATAGGAGCAAAAAAGTTCCGGTTTTTGATTTAAAATACTGAAAGATAGGGTTGGAGCTCTCTCCGTGATATCAGGTGGCAATCCCCAGATATGAACTCCTTCCATTGCTTCCAATCCCCGAAAAAGTTTAATAAACAGATCTCTTTCGTGTTGGTGTATATTCTCCATAGACCAAATAAGTTTTTCTCTAACCGAATTACCTGACCCCATGGACTCCAGAAAATTTATCGCGGCAGTTACCCCGGCAAAGGCAGCAAAATTTGGGGTACCTGTTTCAATGGATTCCGGTGCTGCTTGTCCGGCAGTGCGCAATCTATCAGGTTGTAAACGGTCAAGCAAACCTTCTCTGGCATATAAAATACCAACATGTGGACCGTAAAATTTATAAGCTGAACAAAGCAAAAAATCACAGTCTAAAGCCTTAACATCCAAACTAAAATGAGGAGCGCCATGTACGGCATCAATTAACAGCCACGAACCATATTGGTGAGTTAATTGACGAACCCTTTGTATATCATTAACGGTTCCCAAAATATTGGAAGAGAACCCCATAGCGACTAATCTGGTTCTTTCATTTATTTTTGATTCAAAATCGTCATAATCAAGCCTGCCTTCCTGCAACAATTTGACCTCTCGCACTATAATTCCTTTTTCGCGCAAAGCGAGCCAAGGGCCCCTATTCCCCTCGTGATCAAGCTGAGTTATGATTACTTCATCACCTGCCTGAAAAAAACGAGAAAATGCTTTTGAAAGCGAAAAAGCCAAACTAGTCATATTAGGACCTAAAGAAATTTCACTTTCGTTTTTAGCACCTAAAAATGCAACCATGGCAGATCGTATATCTTGGACCACATCATCCGTCAAGGACGATGTAATAAACCTGCCATGAGAATTTGCATTTTTATGAATATAATATCCTGAAATAGCATTGATTACCTGTGCGGGAACCTGGGTACCAGCCGGACCGTCCATAAAAACATAAGGAGCCCCGTTTTTCATTTTTCCTTGCAATGAGGGAAAATTTGACCTAAAGCTTACATTCATTATTTCTTTTTTTTAAAATCATTGCTTTAGTTTGCATGCATTTAGCAATAAAACTTAGACAATGAAGTTAGTTAAAATTTTTTTAGCAATATCGCTTATTTCTTCAAATATTAAAGGACAAACGGATACTTTAATTTCTTTAGGTCAGGTAGAGATTATGGCTGACAGGCTCGCTACCCCATTTTCTATGTCAGCAAGGACAATTCAGCTCCTTTCTAAAGAAGATATCAATCGCTTACCTGCAAATCAAATAGCAGAGATTCTTTCCTATTTGCCGGGATTAGATGTTAGACAGCGAGGCCCACAAGGTGTTCAAGCAGATTTATCTATTCGCGGTGGTTCCTTCGATCAAAGTTTAGTTTTGATCAATGGTATAAAACTTAGTGACCCTCAAACAGGACATCATTTATTAAATCTGGTGCTTCAGCCTGAACAAATTGAACGTATAGAAATATTGAAAGGTCCTGGAACAAGAATTTATGGCCCCAATGCTTTTTCGGGTGCAGTAAATATCCTAACAAAGGTTCCAGAAAAAAGACAACTTTCCGGAACGCTTTCCATGGGTGAATATGGATTAAAAAGAGCAGATATTTCCTTGAGTTTACCTTTTTCAAAGTGGAAACAAACGATATCGGGTGGTTTTAGCCAGGGTGATGGCTATCGATATAATACTGATTTTAAACAACAGAATCTCCTCTACCAATCTCAATTAAAGACTAAAAACAGTACCTGGCGCATATTGGCGGGTTATAATAACAAGGCTTTTGGTGCCAATGGGTTTTATTCCAATGAAAATGCCAAAGACCAATATGAAGAAACACAGACTGTTATGGCGTCCATTTCCTATAAACTTGAAAAAGACTGGGGAAGATTTAACTTCAATGCCTATCACAGGAATCATCATGATACTTATTTGTATTTAAGGCAAAATCCAGCATTTTATAAAAACGAACATACCACTCAGGTAAGTGGTTTGGAGGGTAACTTTCAGATTTCAAATGTATTAGGAATCGGAGCTGTAGGCTTTGAAGTTAGACGGGAGCAAATTGAAAGCAATAATCTGGGGAATCATTTTCGCGATCATATAGGTTTATATCTAGAAGAAAGAATTTCATTAGGAAAATTTCAAATAAACCCTGGACTTTATAATCATTTTATGAATGATTACGGATTAAAATTTTATCCAGGTATAGATTTAAGTTATTCCCAAAATCAGCATTTATCCGTTTTTGCTAACCTTGCAAGATCTTTCAGAGTGCCTACTTACACCGATTTATTTTATGTTGGTCCATCCAATACTGGAAATGCATCATTACTACCGGAATCGGCCTGGACTTATGAATTGGGAGGCCGTTACAGTAAAGAAAAATGGAACTTATCCGCCTCCTTTTTTCAACGCGATGCCTCAAGAATTATTGAATGGGTAAGAACTTCTACGATAGAAAAATGGAAACCCGAAAATTTTTTAAACGTTATGACAAAGGGTGCAGAACTTACTTTTAAGTATGATTTTAAGTCCGGCTTTTTACAATCCTTCCAGTTTAACTATGCCTGGTTACAAGCTGATATGGAATTAACCCCAGGCTATCAATCCAGATACATATTTGAAAATTTAAAATATCAAAGTAGTGCTCTTTTTTCCTTTCAATTACCTGGAAAAATTCAGGCTTCGACCGCATTTAGATATTTCCAAAGGATAAACAATGAAAAACCAACTTTTTTAACTGATATCCAAGCCAACAGAAATTGGGGAAAATCGTTAAATACTTTTGTACAGATAACCAATTTTTTTGATGTCGAATATAGGGAAATTGGTACTGTTCCAATGCCTGGAAAATGGTTAAGGGCTGGTATAAAATTTAATTTATAAGCTCAATTTTCTTTTATCCATTTCCGATTTCCTATACTTAGAGCTAAAACATCTTTGCCATTTAAACTTAATTCGAAAATTATTTTTTCATCGTCAAACCAAAAATAATCCTTATATTTTCCATTAAATTCCTTTTCATTGATAGCGGTGAGTGTTAATGTAAGTATTGGAGTTAGATGAAGTAAAAGGATATTTTCCTTTGTTTTTTCTACTTTAATTTTCCCGTAAAGCGGGTGATTATAGCTACCCAAAAATGGGGTTATATTGACCCTCTCCTCCTTCTTAATTTCAGGAATATTCTCTTTCCTGTTCTCATCGGCGATTTGTTGGTAAAGCGATTTAATTTCGGCATTCCAATCTCTTGAACTTTCGACATTTTCACCTAAAAGATCTAAAACCTTAAACATAATAGCATGCCTTAATTCCGCATGATCCAGATTTCCTAAAACAAAAACACCCAAACTATCGGAAGGTAGAAGGCCTAAAATGGCAATATTTCCATCAATACTACCTGTATGAAAATGAAGTGTTTTGCCTCTGTAATCTTGTTGAAACCAACCTAGTCCGTAAGTAGTCCAGGTTGGCAGCGTCAAGCTGGTTGTAGGATAAAAGTCCTTTTGTGGAATCACTGTTTGGGGGGTAAATAATTCTTTAAAATTAGTTTCAGAAATTAATTCTCTACCATTTATTTTGCCTTTATTCAGGAGGAAATGCATCCATTTTGCCATATCGTGTACACTGGACCAAACCGCTCCGGCAGGAGCTACCTGATCAATAATCATATAGGGAATGGGCGTTATTTTATCAGAGATTCTATCATGGGGAAACATCCTGTTTTCGTAGGAAAGGGAAGATTTATAAGTAGGAAAGGATTCTTTCATTTCTAATGGGTCAAAAACTCTTTGTTTAAGAAAAGTTGTCCATGGCATACCACTTACTGATTCAACCAATTCACCAGCAATGGCATACATCACATTTTGATAAGTATAACCACCTCTAATAGGATAAGCTTGATTAACATATTTCAAACGCTGAATCATTTGTTTCACCTCTAAGTTATTGGCGTACCAAAAAAAATCGAGATTTGGCAAACCTGCATTATGGGTTAACAAATCCTTCACCCGAATTTGATTTGTCCAGTCATCAGAAGCTAATTTGAAATTAGGTAGATATTTGACAACAGGATCGTCCCACTTCAGTTTATTTTCATCGACCAACATGGCTAAAGTTAATGCCGTCATAGCCTTGGTGGTAGAACAAATGCCAAAGATAGAATGCTCATTTACGGCTTCCGTCAAATGCATATTTTTCAAACCAAACCCCTTCTGATAAATTGTTTTTCCATTTTTAACGACAGAAACAGCCAGCCCCGGAATTTCCCAATCGGCCATTCCTTTTTCAATAAAGGAAGTCAATTCATTTAATTTATTGGATTCTGTTTGAGCAAAAGCCGACATATAGCAGAACAAAAAAGGAAGAACGAGGAGTTGAAATTTTTTCATAGTTAGCAAAATCAAAAAATGAACAAAGGGATCATTATAAACCTTTTTGATAGCCGGGTCCTTTGATAAATCGTCCGGGTCTTTCTGTCGTAGCTTCCCCATTTAGAAGCACCAATTTACCATTCACCCAAACATTTTTCACACCGACCGCATACTGATGAGGATTTTGAAAATCAGCTTTATCCGCTATTTCTTGAGGATCAAAAAGGACAAGATCTGCGAAATATCCTTTTTTCAAATATCCCCTTTGGGTAATTCCGAGTCGTTCACAAGGCAGGGCGGCTAATTTTCTCACGGCCTCTTCGAGTTTAATAACCTTTTCATCACGTACATATTTCCCAAGGAGTCTGGCAAAATTTCCATAAGTACGTGGATGTGTGCTAGACTTTAGAAATATCCCTTCTGAAGCGGGAGCTGCAGCATCAGAGCCAAAACTAACCCAGGGCAACTTAATTTGTTTTTTCACATTTTCCTCATTCATCAAAAAATAAACAGTACCTACGCGGGAACTATCTTGAATCACAAGATCGATTGCTGTTTCTTCGGGACTTTTCCCTCTTAATGATGCCACCTCTGCCAGCGTTTTTCCAGTATATTTTTTTAATGAATCTTGTCTGAAATCGACTAATAAAAGCTTATCGGGAGAACCAGCGGATGCATATAAATTTTCCCAGTCATTGGCATTTATTTTCATTTGGGCTATTACTTTTTTCCTGATGTTGGGATCCTTCAATCTTTTTGCCCATTCCCCATAGCCCCCCTCCTGCACCCATGGAGGCATTGCTGCATCAAGCCCTGTAGCACCTGCTATATAATTATACATATTGGCAGCAATATCGACCCCTTCATTTCTAGCCTTATTGATCATTGAGATCACTTTGTCCATTTTTGACCAATTATCGACACCGGCGGCTTTAAGGTGATAAATTTCAGCTTTCACCTTTAACATTTTCGCCAGATTAATGACACTTTGCACAGACTCCTCCAATTTATTTCCTTCACTTTTCATGTGGGTAATATACAAGCCCTTGTAAGGAGCCATAGCCTGACAAAGGGCTAAAATTTCCTCTTCGTCAGCATAAAAAGCGGGAGCATAAATAAGGGCAGAAGATAAACCCATTGCACCTTCATTCATTGCTTGTTTAACAAGAAGTTGCATATTTTTTAATTCCACTGCTGTGGGTTTTCTATTTTCATAACCTAATTCATGAATTCTCAAGGAGGTGGCACCCACAAAAGAAGCTATATTCGGAGAAACGCCCCTTTTTTCAAGCCCAGCTAAATATTCCCCTAAAGTATGCCAATAGACCTCATATTTAATATCACCCTGACCGTCTAATTCTTCCTTTCTCATGGCTTCATTTAAGGGTCCCATGGAATTTCCTTCTCCCATTACTTCGAGTGTAACCCCCTGTTTTATATCACTCATTGCTCTGCCATCAGCAAGTAAGGAGACCGTTGCCCAAGACAGCATATTGACAAAACCGGGACTAATAGCCAGACCATTGGCGTCAAATTCATTTTTCGCCTTGTTCATTTTCAAGTTTCCAATAAAGGCAATCGTATCTTTATTAATGGCAATATCCCCTTTTACCGGAGCATTACCAGTGCCATCAAAAATGACAGCATTCCTGATGATTACATCATATTCAAGTTCTGATGAACAAGACTGAAAAAACAAACTTAAGAGCAATATGGAGAAGCTCAAAAAATTATCTGCCTTCATTTTTTTAAAATAAATGGTTCAAAATGTAAAAGACCATTGAAAATAGACAAAAAAAAATTAATTTTAGTATTTAAGTTAATAAATGATGTTAAGATGAGCCCAAGAATCCTCCTTCAATTATTTTTTATCCTAAATATTCATTTCATTTATGCTCAAAAGGGTAAGCCTTTGTCTGATGAATTGACCGTAATGTCTGGCTTTTCAGAATCCCATTTTGAAGCAGTCAAATGGAGACAATTGGGACCATTTAGAGGTGGACGTTCCTGCACGGCAACGGGTGTTCCCGGGAAACCAAATCTGTATTATATGGGTACAGTAGGAGGAGGCGTCTGGCGTACGACCGATGGTGGAGGAACATGGAGTTGTATTTCCGATGGATATTTCGGAGGTTCCATAGGGGCTATCGCTGTTTCGGAAAGTGACCCAAATGTGATTTACGTCGGTGAAGGAGAGCAAACGCTTAGAGGAAATGTATCACCTGGTAGAGGTATGTGGCGTTCAACTGATGCAGGAAAAACCTGGAATTTTATAGGTTTGCCACAATCTCAACATATTAGTCGCATTAGAATTCATCCAACAAATCCAGATCTTGTTTATGTGGGTGTTTTAGGAAATCTATGGAAATCTTCTACTGAAAGGGGTATCTATAGAAGTAAGGATGGAGGTAAAAGATGGGAAAAAATATGGTACGAAAATGATCATGCCGGCTGCGGTGATATCATCATGGATCCGGGAAATGCAAGAATCCTGTACGCCAGTACCTGGGAAATGAAGAGAAATGGTTACAGAATGGACTCTGGTGGAAAAGGTTCTCATCTTTATAAAAGTACGGATGGTGGTGATACCTGGCAAAATATTTCCGGTCAACCTGGCTTACCATCAGGCGACTGGGGCATTGCTGGTCTCGCTATCTCTCCCGCAAATCCAGATAGAATATGGGCCTGTATAGAAGCTGCGGAAGGCGGTTTGTTTAGATCGGATAATGGGGGGAAAAGTTGGATCAAAACAAGTGAGGACCGTGAGTTAAGGCAAAGAGCATGGTATTATTCCAGAATTACAGCTGATACTGAAAACCCTGATATTATCTATGCGCTGAATGTCCCATTCCTAAAATCAACCGATGGTGGAATGACCTTTAAAGAAATGGAAACTCCCCATAGTGACCATCATGATTTATGGATTGACCCCTCAAATAATCAGAGAATGATTGTGGCAAATGACGGAGGTGCCCAAGTATCAACGGATGGCGGTAATAATTGGACCACCTATCATAATCAGCCTACAGCACAATTTTACAGAGTGACGACAGATCAGTCATTTCCCTATAAAATATTAGGTGCTCAACAGGATAATTCAACCATTCGAATTTCTCACCGTTCAACGGGTGCTACCCTAACAGAGAAGGACTGGGATATCTCTGCCGGAGGAGAAAGTGCCCACCTGGCGCCCGACCCTACTAATCCAGACATTGTTTATGCGGGAACCTACAAAGGATATATGAGTCGTTTCGACCATAAAACTGGGCAAGAGAGAAGCACCAATGTATGGCCTTTTAACCCGGCAGGTTCTGGGGTCGAGGTCATGAAATATCGCTTTAACTGGAATTTTCCGCTTATTTTCAGCCCACATAATCCTAAAAAGTTATATGCAGGATCCAATTATTTACATGTCACAACCAATGAAGGGCAAAGCTGGGAAGTTATCAGTCCTGATTTAACCAGGAATGATCCGGAAACATTGAAGTCTTCAGGAGGCACTATCACTCAGGATAATACCGGTGTTGAATACTACGCTAATATTTTTGTAGTTGCTGAATCTCCATTAGAAGAAGGAGTCATTTGGACTGGAAGTGACGACGGTTTGTTACATTTAACCAGAGATGGTGGAAAAACCTGGCAAAATGTAACCCCTCCCGGTTCACCAAAATGGAATATGTTTAATTGTATCGATGTTAATCCTCATCAACCTGGCAGTGCTTATGTTGCGGCAACCCATTATAAATTTGGTGATTATACCCCATATCTTTATAAAACGAAAGATTATGGTAAAACGTGGACAACTATAACAAAAGGTATTGAAAATACTCATTATACCAGAGCCATCAGAGTTGATCCAATAAGAAAAGGGTTATTGTATGCAGGCACAGAATGGGGGATGTATATTTCCTTTGATGACGGTAATTATTGGCAGCCATTCAAACTAAATTTGCCAATTGTATCCATCCATGATTTACACATCAGGGATAATTCGCTGATTGCAGCTACCCACGGAAGAAGCTTTTGGATGATTGATGACCTGAGCCCAATTCAAGAAATTAATAGTGAAATAGCAAGCAAAGATTTTCATTTATTCCAGGCTAAACCAACCTACCGTTTAGCCCAGGAGAATAATGCCATTTCAAGTTTCAAAGAAGGTGAGAATCATCCCAATGGGGCAATTTTCCATTTTAATATTCAGGATTCTTTAGTATTATCCAAAACAATTTCCTTAGAAATATTTGATGAAAATGGCAAATCTGTTCAAAAATGGGATAATAAAAGCAAAAATAGCAAACAAAAGCTACCTTTAAAAGGTGGCGGCAATCGTTTTGTGTGGGATCTCCGATATCCTGGCTTTACAGAATTCCCAGGCATGGTATTTTATTCCTCCCCTAATAAAGGACCTAAAGCAACCCCTGGAAATTATAAAGCGACACTTTCTGTGAATGGAAAAGGTTCCAGTATTGATTTTGTCATTTTACCAGATCCTCGATTAAAAAACAATGCAGAGGATTATGAAAAACAATTAAGTTATCTTTTAGAAGTTCGTGATAAAGTAAGCGAGGCAAATCAAGCTATTTTAGATATAAGAGCTATCAAAAAGGATTTGAATTACATTAAGGAAAAATTAAGTAACCAAAGTTTATATAAAGATTTATATCAACAGGCGGAGGATTTAGAGCGGGAAATCAGTAAAATTGAAAATCAGATTCATCAGACTAAAAATATTGCCAGACAAGATGCTATCAATTATGGGATTAAGGTCAATAACAGATTAGCCTTTTTACTTGCCGACCAACAATTAGGAGATTTTCCACCCACTGATCAGGCAATATCTGTTTATGAATTGCTTGCAAAAGAATTGGATAGCTATTTAAATCAGCTCAAACCTCTAATTAAAAATGGCGTTGAGACACTCAATGCTGAAGCACAAAAAAGGCAAGTTCCCCTTTTGAAAGAAAAAGGATAAGTTTATTAACTAAAAAAATAAAGTATGAAAAACAAAATCACCCTATTTTTTTCCATTTTATTGATTGTACCTATTTATTTGAGTAGCCAAACAGCAACTGAAAAAGCTTTTGAAAAGAGAAAGGCTACGTTAAAAGCGGAAGTACAGGCCAATGTTGAAAAACAAGCTAAACTTGCACAGGTAATGGTTGATAAAGTTTTTAGTTTTTCTGAACTTGGATTTCAGGAATTAGAAACATCAAAATATCTAACGAAGATATTAGAAGATAATGGTTTCACCATCAAATATGGTATTTCAGGCGTACCCACAGCCTGGTGGGCAACCTGGGGAAGTGGGAAACCCGTCATATCAATGGGATCAGATCTGGATTGCATACCTAAAGCTTCCCAAAAACCAGGCGTAGCCTATCATGACCCCATTGTAGAAGGTGCGCCGGGACATGGAGAAGGACATAATTCTGGAATGCCCTTAAACATATTGGCAGCCATTGAGACAAAAAAGATCATGGAACGGGAAAAAATTCCAGGCACCCTGATTTTATGGCCTGGAGTTGCTGAAGAATTAGTAGGAACAAAAGCTTATTACACGCGTGACGGATATTTTGACAATGTAGATTTATGTTTATTTACCCATGTTGGAAACAATTTAAGTGTAAGTCATGGTCAGGCTAGAGGAACTGGACTCATTTCCGTATTATATGAATTCGAAGGAGAAGCTGCTCATGCAGCGGGAGCCCCCTGGAGAGGGAGAAGTGCTCTCGATGGTGTCGAACTGATGAGTATTGGCTGGCAATATAACAGAGAACACCTCGATCCATTGCAAAGAAGTCATCATGTTATACAAAATGGAGGAGACCAACCCAATGTTGTACCTTCAAAAGCTTCCATCTGGTTTTATTTAAGACATGTAACTTATCCTAAAATCATGGAACTTTATGATAGGGCTAATAAAATAGCAGAAGGAGCTGCATTAATGAGTAACACCACAGTCACGAAAAAAATATTAGGCTCTGCATGGCCAAGACACTTTAATAAAGTGATTGCAGAAACGATGTATCAGAATATTTTAAAAGTTGGCCTGCCAACCTGGTCCGCTGAAGATAATGCGCTTGCTGCCGGGATTCAGCAAGAAGTAAAGGCACCTGATGATGTAAAGGGGTTGCCTGTAAAATTAGATACCCTCGAGGCACCTTCTCAATCATTTGTTAGCGGTGGTTCTGACGACATTGGTGATATTTCATGGAAATTACCCACCGTTACCCTTGTATATCCGTCAAATATTCCTGGATTACCAGGACACCATTGGGCAAACGCCGTATCTATGGCAACACCTATAGCGCATAAAGGAGTAGTTGCAGGGGCTAAAGTACAGGCAATGACTTTAATAGATCTTTTTCTTGACACAAAAACAATCGATAAAGCCTGGGAATATTTTAAAAATGAACAAGGAATGAAACAAAAATATATTCCTATGGTTAGTGAAACTGATAAACCTGCTATTCATTTAAATACGGAAATTCAAAATGAATTTAGGGAGACGCTTAAAAAATACTACTATGATGAGACTAAGTATGGATCCTACCTGGAACAATTAGGTATTAAATACCCTACAATTAAACCAAAAACAACAGAAAAATAAAATTTACAAATTGTAAATCCTATCATTATAAATAATTTATAATGATAGGATTAAATAAGAAAATTATCATTTACGAAATGTAATACATAGTATTTTTTTAGCCTTCTTTGCCAACATGTAAAAAAACATTTTGTTACTATAATTTACATTTAAAAGTACTTTCTTTCGAAAAATCCAAATCCACATGTACACACGTAGTTTATCATCTGTAGGCATTGACGATATGGCAACACATTTGCCTCATATTTATTTGCAAATAGAAGACTTATCCATTGAAAGAAACATTGAATATGCCAAGTTAAACAAAGGCTTAGGCTTATCAGCTATGAGTTTGGCTGACGTACATGAAGATGCAGCAACAATGGCAGCAAATGCGGTAAGGAAATTAATAGAACAGAATGATATTCATCCAAGTCATATAGGAAGGATTTATTTGGGTACGGAAAGTGCATTAGATGGTGCTAAGCCTACAGCTTCTTATGCATTAGACATGCTAAACCATTATTTTTCTCCAAAATACGGGAATGATTGCTTCTTAAATTGTGATGTAGTTGATTTAACTTTTGCTTGTATCGGAGCCGTAGATGCCCTTCAAAATTCCTTAGATTGGGTAAGGGCTGGAGAAGATAGATTGGCTATAGTTATAGGTTCTGACGTAGCAAAATATGAACTGGCATCAACCGGTGAATATACTCAGGGTGCTGGTGCAGTGGCAATACTTGTCAAGGAAAATCCAAGATTGCTTGCATTTGACGAACAATGGGGTGTTGCTACCCGACCAGTTCATGATTTTTTTAAGCCCATCAGAACGGTTCAAAAGAACCAATTGCTATCTGAAATAGAGGAAAAAGGAATTGGGAAAAATTTAAATTTTGAAAATCTTGAAAATGCAATTTTCCAAAAATTAGACCAAACAGGTTTTTGGGATAGTAACGAAACGAATGTTCATATCCACAAAGCAACGCCAGTTTTTGATGGTCCATACTCAAATAACTGCTATCAGGAAAGAATAAAAGAAGCGCTTCAACACTATATTTCTCAAAACAATCTACCTGGGAGCGAAGCAGCTACTGATAATTGGCGTAGATTAATTTTCCACCTTCCTTATGCTTACCAAGCCCGTAGAATGTTCTCTGAAATTTTCTACGCCGAAGCTAACAAAAGAGGTGACTCTGATATTTTAATTCAAGAAATGGGTCAAACAGAACCTCAAATTAACCAGTTCGAAGACGAATCAGCTTATCAGGAAGCATTTTCAAAATTCTTAACAGCGGTAACTAAAACAGAGCGATACAAAAGATTTGTGGTTGAAAAAATTGAAAAAGGAGAACGTGCCTCATCCCTAATGGGAAATCTTTATACGGCTTCTATTTTCCTCTCTTTAATGAGTACGTTGGCTATTGATTTGGAAAATGACACCGAATTAACAGATGCAAGGATCGGTTTTTTTGCCTACGGAAGTGGCTCCAAATCAAAAGTATTTACTGCAACCATTCAACCTTCCTGGCGTGAAATAACAGATAGATTTCAATTGTTTCAACAACTTCAGAAAAGAAAACCCATATCTTATAAAGAATATGAAGCCTTACATAGAGAAAGTCTAACCCAAAGTATCATGCAGGTAGAAGACGAGTTTTATCTGGCCTCTATCTGTGCTGAAAAAGGGGTTAAGGAAGGTGCCAGACGCTATGGATGGAGTCCTGCTAAAGTTTTATCCACGGTTAAAATTTAGGCAGAAATTAATATTTAATTGGTTCAAGGGTCAGATATGGTTTTATTTTCATAAAAACAGAGTCATTTATACCAGGTAATATCTTTAGCTGTTCTAAACTAAGGTATAATCCGTTGTTTTGTCTATATAAATAGATGGCTTTGGCTAGTTTATATCGTATATATGGATGTTTACTCATTACTTCTTGTGTAGAATAATTTACCGATAAACATGGAGTCGCTATTTTAGTA
>Ga0114980_10000477_pt1 | contig 29322 bp, 22 predicted proteins | sample S_140806_EF_Meta_FD_87018 | JGI IMG/M metagenome (GOLD analysis project Ga0114980, IMG submission 87018) | Freshwater microbial communities from Lake Simoncouche, Canada to study carbon cycling - S_140806_EF_MetaG | ecosystem: Environmental > Aquatic > Freshwater > Lake | place: Lake...
CCGCTGGTTGCGCCGCTGACAGGGTGGGTGGTGGACAAGGTGCCGTTGCGCCCGTTGATCCTGGCTGGCGTGGTGCTTCAGTCGCTGAACTTCGCTGCCTTCTCGATGATGGAAGGCAGCGTTTGGGTGTACTACGGCTTGTGCCTGGCGCTGATGGTCACCGCCGCGGGCGCTTCGCTTCTGAGCCTGGCCAAACTGGTGCAAGGCTGGTTCGACCGCTCGCTGGGCCGGGCCCTGGGCCTGCTGTTCGCTTGCGGCGGCGTCGGCGGCATCCTGCATCCGCTGTGGACGCAGGCCGTCATCAGCCAGTTCGGCTGGCGCCAGGCCTTCATGGTCATGGCGGGCCTGAGTCTGCTGATATGCGGCGTGGCGGCGTTCTTGTTCCTGCGCGAACGCGACCCGGCGGCGCGCCAGGACAAATCGGCCGGGCCGGATGCGCGCCCGCTTGGCGCTGCGCCAGGGTCTGCAGCTTCCCAAGGGCCTGGCTCGATGGCCGCCTTCCTGCGCGACGCCATCTGGTGGAAACTGGCCCTCTTCAACATGCTGTTCGCTCTGGGCGTGGGCGCCATCTTCATGCACTTCGCTGCGCTGCTGCAGGACCGCGGTGCGACCCCAGGGCAGGCCGCCGTGGCGATGAGCCTGGTCGGACTTGGGGGCCTCACCGGCAACCTGCTGGCGGGCTGGCTGGCCGACCGCATGCCGGCCTCGCGGCTGGCGGTCATCGTGATGGCGGTGCCCATGCTGGCCACGCTCGTCATCTACGCCGGCGGCGGGCTGTGGGTCAGCATCGCGGCCGGCGGCTTGCTGGGCCTGTGCTCAGGCGGGGACAACAGCGTCAGCCTGCTGCTGGCCCGCCGCTACTTCAGCGCCGACACCTTTGGCCGCGCCAGCGCCACTCAAATGGTGGCCACGGCAGCGGGCGGCGGCATCTCGCCCTGGCTGGCAGGCGTGGTGCACGACCGCACGGGCAGCTACGACCTGGCCTTGATCATGGCGGCAGCCTGCATGGGCGCCGCGGCACTGGCGGCCTGGTGGCTGCCTGAAGGCCGCGTGGCCACCACCGCTGGCGAGTCCCCTTCAACCACGGTGGCCTGAGCCATGCATCGCTGGCGCAACGCCCTGCTGGCCGTGCTCAGCCACGATGCGTCCGGGCTGCTCATCGCGGCGCTTGTCGGCCTGCCCCTCTGCGGCCTGGCGCTGGCGGCCCCGGCCGCATTGCGCTGGCCATTGGCCACGCTGGGGCTTGTTCTGGGCCTGCTTCTCGCTTTGGCCTCGGTCCGCCATATGTGGGTCTTGTCGCGCGCGCGGGCTTCAACACCAGCGCCGGGCCGTTGGGTCGATGTGGGCGGCTACCGCATTCACGTTCTGGCCGAGGGCAGCGTGCGGCCGGGACGGGTGCCCGTGGTCTGGTTCGCCGGCGGTCATGCCAGCGGGTATGGCATGCACCACCTGCACCGCGCGTTCCGCAGCGAGACGCGTTCGATCCTGATCGACCGCCCAGGCACCGGCTGGAGCGACACCGGCCCCTTCCCGCGCACCACCGCGCGCGAGGCCGACGAAATGGTGCTGGCGCTGGAGCGCGCCGGCGAGAAGGGGCCGTTCATCTGGGCGGGACATTCCTTCGGTGGGCTGCTCGCGGCCAACATCGCGCGCCGCCGGCCAGACCTGGTGCACCTGCTGGTGCTGCTCGACCCGACGCCGCTGGAGACCATCGTCTTCGGCCCCCGCCTGTCGGCGCTGAAGGACATGCGCCGCAGCGCCTGGCTGGGCGGGCTGGCACAACTCTTCGGCGTGAACCTGCAAGCCAGGCACAACGCCCGCATGGCCCAGGTGCCGGCCTACAAGCAGGCCATGGAGGCTACGCAGGCCGTGCTCGGGCCCGAGGTGGCCGCCGCCAGCGCGGTGCAGGAGAACGCCGGCCACTTCTTCGCGCAGGCGTCCATCTACAGCGAACTCAGCCCCGAAGGCGTGGCGGCCGTGGCCTGGGACACGGTGGTCTATGACCGCGATCTGGGCGACCTGCCGGTTTGGCTGGTTGGCCCGAAGGACGACAAGGACGGCGACATCGCCCTGCTGCCCGAAGCCCAAGCCGGCAGCGACGCCAACGCGCGCCGCATGTTCCGCTTCTTCGCGGCCACGCGCGAACGCTACCTGGCCACATCCACGCGCTCGCGGCGCGTGGTGGCGCCCAAGGGCGCTGGCCACAACTTCGTCTACGAGATTCCCGACTGGACCATCGCCGTGATGCGCGAGGCCATCTGCGGCGCACCGGCGGAGACGAACCCATGACCGATCCGACCCCGCACACCGCGGCTCAGGCCCGGGCAGCGCTGGCCGCCCTGGCGGACCAGTACTGGGCCTTCGAGTGCCATGCGCTGCCCTTGTCGGCCGTGCTTGCCGGCCAGCCGCTGCCCGATGCCGTGCTGTTCCGCGAATCCGCGGCCGACCATCAGCGCCGCGACCAGGAGGCCGCGCAGTTGCTGAATCAGGCCGAACAGATCGACGCCGGCCCCCTGCAGGCCCAGGAGCGCGCCACGCTGGCGCTGATCCGGAGAGAACTGGCGGGCCTGCGGGCGCAGCATGCCGTGGACTCGTGGCAGAGGCCCTGGCTGTTCCCCGCCGGGCCCGACTTCACCGCGATGTTCTGGGCCAACTCCACCAGCGTAGGAGACGCCGCCGCAGCGGCGCTGTACGTCGACCGTCTGGCCGGCTTGCCCGGCTACCTGGGCGACGTGCAGTCCAACATCGAGACCGGCCACGCGCGCGGCTACCGCTATCCCCGGGTGGTGTTGCACAGCGCGGCGGCCAACACGCTGGGCATCCTGGGCGCAGCGCCGGAGGCCTCGGCCTGGCTGTCGCCCTTCAAACGCTCGCCGGCTGCGGCGCAACCCGCCGTGCAGGCCCAGGCCGAGCGTGCCCTGGGCGTGGTTCGCGAGTCCCTGATGCCGGCTATGCAGGCGTGGGCTGATTTCCTGCAAGGCCTGGTGGCGCGCGGCGCGCGCGACTCGCTCAGCTGCGTGGACGGCCCGGCCGGCGCCGCGTACTACCGCACCTGGGTGCGGCACTTCACCAGCACCACCGGCGACCCCGATGAGGTGCACGCGCTGGGCCTGGCCGAAGTGGCACGGTTGGAGCGCGAGATCGAATCCTTGGCCCGCGACGCCGGCTATGGCGGCAACGTGCCGGGCTACCGCGCCTTCCTGGCATCGGACCCGCAGTTCATCGCCCCGTCGCGCGACGCCCTGCGCGAGAGTGTCGAGGCCCTGTGCAAGCGCGTGGACCGACGCATCCCGGAGTTCTTCGGCCTCATCCCGCGCATCACCTACGGCGTGCAGAGCATTCCCGACGCCGTCTCGGCGCGCATGCCACCGGCCTATGCGCAGCCCAGCCCCGCCGATGGCTCGTCTGCGGGCATCTTCTGGATCAGCGGGCTGCCGTCCAAGGCGCCGAGCTACCTGCACCCGGCCCTCGTCGTGCACGAAGCCTGGCCCGGCCACCTGATGCACATAGCGCTGATGAACGAGCAGGCCGAACTGCCGGCCTTCCGCCGCTATGGCGCCGTCAAGTACACCGCCTGCGTCGAAGGCTGGGCGCTGTACTGCGAAACGCTGGGCATCGAGATGGGCCTGTACACCACGCCGCACGAACACTACGGCCGGCTGGAGATGCAGATGTGGCGCGCCGTGCGCCTGGTGGTCGACACCGGCATCCACTGGTACGGCTGGAGCCGCGAGCAGGCCGTGGCCTACATGGCCGAGCGGCTGAGCCTGTCGCGCGAGACCATCGAGGGCGAGGTCGACCGCTACGCTGCGCTGCCGGCGCAGGCGCTGGGATACCAGATCGGCGGCCTGAAGGTCGGCGAACTGCGCCAACGTGCTCAGGCACTGCTGGGCGCACGCTTCAAGCACCGGGATTTTCACGCCGCCGTGATGAGCGCCGGCGCCGTGACGCTGCCGGTGCTCGATGATCTGGTGAACGACTGGCTGCAGCGCCAGGCCGGCGAGGCGACCCATGCCGCTTGACCCGGCCAGCGGCGCCTTCTACGAGGTGCAGGGCCAGGGCCAACCCTTGCTCATCGGCCTGCCGCTAATGGCCTCGTTCACCGAACTGTTTGGCAGCGAGATGCAGCCGGTGCTGGACGGCTATCTGAACCGGCTGACCGACCGCTACCGTGTGCTGCGCGTGGACTACCCCAGCATCGGCGGCAGCCGTGACATCGCGCCAGAAGCGCTCACGGCCGATCGTGTCTGCACCGATCTCCTGGCGGTGGCCAGCGCGGCCGGCTTCGACCGCTTTGCCTACTGGGGCTATTCCTGGGGCGCGGCCGTCGGGCTGCAACTGGCGGCTCGCACCGACCGCCTGACAACGTTGGTGCTGGGCGGCTGGCCGCCGTTGGGTGCGCCGTATGAGGGCATCCTGCAGGCCACGCGGCTGAAGCAGCCCGACCCCGAGCCCTCATCGTTGATGGTGCTGCGGTCCAAGGCGCAGTACCGCCAGTGGGAGACCTGGTACGCCAGCATGCTGGACTGGCCCGAAGCCGAATCGGTGGCACGCATCCAGGTACCGAAGATGGTGTTCTTCGGTGGCGAGGGTGACCTGGTGGAGGCGGGCATTCACATCCGGATCGCGTCCATCATCCGCGAGCAGCGCAGCACGCTGGAGCGGCAGGGCTGGGTGGTCTGCGAGCATGCGGGGCAAGGCCACGGCGTGTGCATGGTGCCAGAGACCGTGGTGCCGCCCGTGCGTGCTTTCCTGGATGCTGTTCTCCCCTGAGGAGCCATACCCAATGACCGCGCAACAACGCAAGGGCGCAGCGACCCTACTGGCCCCCTGGACCGGACCGCATGGCGGCCTTCCGCCGCTGGCCGATGTCAGCCCGGCCGACATCGAAGAGGCGCTGCGCGCAGCGATCGGCCTGAAGCGTGCCGAGTTGCAGGCCATCGCTTCGAACCCAGCGACACCCAGTTTTGAGAACACCGCCGAAGCACTGGAAGACTGCGGCCGGGCCCTGGATCGCCTCTTGTGCGTGCTGCGTGTGCATGCCAACAGCCTGAGTCTGGGCGACATGCCCGGCGTTGCACAGCGCATGGCCCCCTTGCTGGCGGCGCTGGACGACGAGATTGCGCACGACGAACGGCTGTTCGCGCGGCTGAACGAAGTCTGGAACCAGCGTGGCCAGGCCGGGCTTTCTTCCGAGCAGCACAGACTCCTGGACGTGCTGCGCACGCGCATGCAACGGCGTGGTGCCGGGCTGCCACACGACGCCAAGCGGCGCCTGGCCGAGATCAACGCGAGCCTGGCGGCGCTGTCGTCTCAGTACAACCAGAACCTGATCCACGAGGCCGGGCGCCAAGCGGTCTTTATCGAGGACGAGTCCGGACTGGACGGCCTGCCCGACGCTTTGCGGCAGGCCGCCGCAGCGGCGGCCACGGAAAAGGGCCGGCCGGGCATCTGGGCCATTCCCAATGCGCGTGGCTCGGTCTGGCCCTTCCTGACCCTGGCCACGCGGCGCGATCTGCGCGAACAGGTCTGGCGGATGTGGACCCAACGCGGCGACAACCCAGGGGCGTACGACAACAAGCCGATCGCCGCACAGATCCTGCAGCTGCGCGGCGAACTGGCGCGGCTGATGGGCAGCCCCAGCTACGCGCACTTTGCGCTGGCTGACCGCATGGCCCGTACGCCCGAGACGGCCTTGGCCCTGCTGGAGCGCACCTGGCGCAGCGTCAAGCCCGCCGCGCAGGCGCAGGTTGCCGACTACCAGGCCATCGCCGACCGCGAAGGAGCGGGCATCCGCCTGGCCCCGTGGGACCGCCAGTTCTATGCCGAGAAGCTGCGGCGCCAACGTTTCGGTCTGGACGGCGATGCGGTGAAGGCGCACCTGCCCCTGGAAGCGGTGCTGCAAGCCATGTTCTGGGCCGCCGGCCGCCTGCACGGGCTGGCCTTCAAGCCGCTGGCCGACGCGCCCTTGATCCACCCCAGCGTCCGTGTCTATGAGGTCAGCCGTGGCGAAGAGCCGGCGGGCGTCCTGTACTTCGACCTCTTCAACCGCCCGGGCAAGGCCCACGGCTCGTACCAGATGCAGTACCGCGAGGCCGAGAACTTCCGCGGCCGGGTGTTGCCGATCGCCGCCGTCTACTCCACCTTCCCACCCCCACCGGAGGGCCAGCCCGTGCTGCTGCCCTGGGAGTACGCCAACGTCTTCTTCCACGAGTTCGGCCATGCGCTGCACATGCTGCATTGCACGTCCGCCTACGCCTCGCTCGGCAGCCAGCACGTGGCCTGGGACTTCGTCGAGTTGCCAGCGCTCATCAATGAACGCTGGCTGCGCGACCCTGAGCTTCTGGCGCGCTTTGCACGGCACCACGTCACCGGCGAGTCCATGCCCGCCGACCTGATCGACCGGATCCAGCAGGGCCTGAAGTACGACCGCATCTTCAGCCTCAACCCCGACTTCCTGCTGCCGGCCATCGTCGACATGCGGTTGCACCTGCTGGCCGATGGCAGCGGTGCGCGGATCGACCCCGTGCAGGTGGAGAACGACACACTGGCCGAGTTGGGCATGCCTGATGCCTGGGACCTGATCATGCGGGTCACGCACAACTTTCACCTCTTCATCGGCGCCTACGCAGCGGGGCTGTACTCGTACCTGTGGGCTGACGTGATGGCGGCTGATGCGGTGCAGCGCTTCGAGCGCGCGCAAGGTGGCCTCTACGACGTGGCCACCGCCAAGGACTGGATCGATAAGGTGCTGAGCGTCGGCCATAGGGTGGCCGCCGACGAAGCGTTCCGCGACTTCGCCGGACACGATCCGGATCCGACGCCGCTGCACCGGCGTTTCGGGTTGGCCTGAGCCCGTGCCGTGAACGCCTTCCTGCGCAACGCCTGGTACGTTGCCGCCTGGTCGCACGAACTGCAGGCGGGCCAGTTACTTGCCCGCACGATCATCGGCGTACCGCTGGTGCTGTGGCGTACGGCTGGCGGCGCGATTGCCGCACTCGAGGACCGCTGCGTGCACCGCCACGCACCACTGTCGCGCGGCCGACTCGAAGGCGATGCACTGCGCTGCGGGTATCACGGCTTGAAGTTCGCGCCCGACGGCCGCTGTATCGAGGTGCCCGGCATGGACTCGCCGCCGCCGCAGGCCTGCGTGCGGCGCTTTGCCGTTGTCGAGCACAGGAGCTGGGTGATGGTGTGGATGGGCGATGACGTGACGAGCGCCGACACCGGTTTGCTGCCCGACAACTTCTCCTGCGAATCGTCCCAGTGGGCCTATCGCCCGGGCTACTTGCACTACGAGACTCCCGTCGAACTCATCGCCGACAACCTGCTCGACTTCTCGCATCTGAGCTATGTGCATGCGGCCACGTTCGGCGGCGGCGGAGACGACACACTTGCGCGCGTGCAGCCACGGGTCGAACGCCTGTCGCGCGGCGTTCGTGTGCGGCGAGACATCTCCCGGGTGCCGCCGCCCGCGTACTACCGCCCGCTCTGGGATCATGACGGCCCGGTCGACCGCTGGCTGCACTACGAATTCCTGCTGCCCGGCACGCTGCTGATGCATTCTGGCGCCCAGCCCGCCGGCATGGCCGCGGAAGACGCCGAAGGCCAAGGCACCGGCGTTCGCTTCCACAGCTGCCAGGCCCTCACCCCCGAGACGGCCACGAGCACCCACTACTTCTTCATGGAAGCACACCGCGCCGACCGCGGCGATGCAAACGTCACAAAGGCCCTTTATCAAGGCCTCTTGACAGCCTTCGAGGAAGACCACGCGATGATTGCCGCGCAATGGCGCAACCTGCAGCGTGCGCCAGACCGTCGGATGCTGCCGTTGCACATGGACGCGGCACTGACCCACTATCGGCAGCTCTACGCCGCCGCACTTCGAACTGAGACTCAGACCTGATTCACCGTGACTCGACCCCACGCTGCCTTCGCCCAGGAGCCGCTGCCCGCCTACCGCGAGTACCCGCAGCCCGAGATGATCGAACGCGCCCGCGCGTTCCATGCCGAACTGGTGCGCCGCCGCACGGTGCGCGACTTCGACAGCCGGCCCGTGCCGCGCGAGGTCATCGAAAACTGCCTGCTGGCCGCTGGCACAGCGCCGTCGGGCGCCAACCAGCAGCCCTGGTTCTTCAGCGTCATCACCGACCCTGCACACAAGAAACGCGTGCGCGAAGCGGCCGAGGTCGAGGAGCGCAGCTTCTACAACGAACGCGCACCGCAGGAGTGGCTGGACGCGCTGGCGCCGCTGGGCACCGACTGGAACAAGCCCTTCCTGGAGGAGGCGCCTGTTCTGATCGCCATCTTTGCGCAGAAGTACGGTGTCCATGCGGACGGCGAGAAGTTCAGCCACTACTACGTGCCCGAGTCGGTGGGCATCGCCTCGGGTTTCCTGATCGCCGCGCTGCACCACGCGGGGCTGGCGACGCTGACGCACACGCCCAACCCGATGAGCTTCCTCAACAAGCTCTGCGGCAGGCCCCCTTCCGAAAAGCCCGTCATCCTGCTCGTCGTGGGCTACCCCAAGGCCGGCTGCCAGGTGCCGGTGCATGGCGGCATCAAGAAGCCTCTAGGGGCCATCGCACATTGGATCGGCGCGGACCATGAGTGAGCAACCGGCAGCGCGCTCGCTGGACTTCCTGGACCCTCGCCTGAAGGCCCTGTGTACGGCCTACCTCCAGGAAGCCCAGACGCCCGGCGCCTCGATTTCCATCGTCGCAGGAGATCGCGCCTACCACCTGGCCTACGGCGTGAAGTCGCTGCGCACGGGTGAGCCGATGACGGCCGCCACCGCCATCAACATCGGCTCGTGTTCCAAGGCCTTCGTCTCCGCGGCCATGGCCTCGCTGGTGGCCGACAAGCTGGCCTCCTGGGACGACCCTGTGTCGAAGTGGGTGCCCGAGTTCCAGTTGTACGACGCCGCACTGACCCAGCAGGTCACGCTGCGCGACCTCAGCGGCAACCGGCTGGGCATCCCGCGGGCGGGGCTCGTGGAGTTCGGCTTCGATCCCTCTCAGTCGGCCGCCGCGGCCCTGGAAGGGCTGCGACACACGGCACCGGTGTGCGGCCTGCGCGAGCGGCACACCTACGTCAACGGCGGCCACACGGCCGTGGCACTGGCCGTGGGCCGCATCACCGGCAAGGGCTTCCTGCCCACCCTGCGCGAGCGCATCCTGGACCCCTTGGGCATGCACGCTACCAGCGGTGGCGTGGCGGCGCGCGACGAGTTGCCCGACCAGTCCGGCTGGCACTGCCTGGTGGACGGCCGCACCCAGGCCATCGACACGGTCTACAGCGACTGGTACCTGGGCGGTGGCGGCATGTCGGTCAGTGGCGCCGACGCCTTGCAGTGGCTGCGATTGCACCTGAACGGCGGCCTCGTCGACGGCCGGCAGATCCTGCCGCGCGAAGCCCTGCTGGAAACACACACGCCGCAGATCGTGGCCTGGCCGCGCAAGGACATCATCAGCCTCTTCCACCCGGGCGCGCACATGGCCGCGTACGGGCTGGGCTGGGCGGTGACCGAATTGGAAGGACACCCGCTTGTGATCCACTCCGGCGGCGACTTCGGCATCGCCGCGATGACGCTGCTGTTCCCGCGCGACGGCATCGGCATCGCCTGTTACTGCAACTCGTCGGGCCGCGGGACGGTGCCGCTGCCCTATGCCCTGGCGGCGTGCCTGCTGGGGCTGAAGCCGCGCGACTGGAAGGCCTACTTCGAAGCCGCCATGCCCGCCAGTGCGCCGGCAGCGGCGGTTGCTGAATCCGGCAGGTCCGCTGACCCCGACATCCACGCAGGCCGCTATTCGCATCCAGCCGACGGCGAGTTGGTGATCGAGCGCAACGGCGACGGCCTGCGAGGCAACTTCCTGCGCGGCTACCGCATGGCCTTCACCGCCGCACCGGCCGGCGATAGGCGCTTCGTCATCCAGTTCGAGAGTCCGGAGTGGCGCGCGCTCACGGCCGCCGAGAAGCCGCTGCTGGTCTTCGGCGCCGGCGATGGGGCGAGCGCCACGGTCGACTGGGTGGTCGGTTCCTTGTCGAGGAGACTCACGCGCGATGCCTGATCTCGCCGTCCGCCATGGCTGCGCGGTCGACGGCAGCCAGGCGCCACGCCGCCTGACCGACGTGGCTGTTCAAGGCGATCGCATCGTGGAGCTTGGCACCCGCTTGTACGAGTTCTCGTTGCGGCTCAATGAGGGACTGTCGAATTCGCTCAACTTCAACATCATGCTGAGCCAGCGCGGGGTGCTGACGCTGGACCACACACGGGACGACCTCGATGCCCAGAGCCGCTGGGCCAACGCGATGCGGTGCAACGGCATCGACGCCGAACTGCTGGACGCCCGGTAGGTGCACGAGATGGAATCGCGCGTCCCCAACTGGACTGCGACGACGAGACCTGGAGCCGCTACCACTTCTCTCGTGACAACCCCAAGGGCCCCCGTGCCGAGCGCTGGCGCCACACCTTCGGCTGCGGGCTTCGCGCAGGACATGTTCATGGCCCAGCGCCTCTACGCTGCGGGAGACACCCTTCGCAGCCTCGTCCACGACTGCGCCATAGCGAGTCAGGCCGCACCAGGGGCAGCGATCAGGGATCGGGCAAGAGACTCCATGATCATCAAGCGGCTCAGGAGATGGATTCCACCTGGCGGCTCTGCTGGTAGGCCGAGCCGAAACGGTTGGCCAGGAAGTCTGGCAGCGCCACTTGCTCCTGGCGAATGAAGCCCCTGTCCGGCAGCTTGCCGGCACGGAACAGATCAACCGCCGCACAAATGCCGGCCGCGGTCGTGATCTGGATGGCACTCAGGGACCGGATGCCCTCACGCTGCGCAAAGATCTTGCGAGCGAAGACCTCCTGCAACAGCACACCGTTCTTTAGGCCTGACACGGTCACGAAAACCAAGACCACGTCCTGCATGGTGGCGGGCATGCTCTTGCGCATGATGTTCTTGAGCGTCTCCTGATCGGACTTCATGCCGAGCTCACCCAGCAGGAACTGCATCAGTTCGCGGTGGCCGGGGTAACGCACGGTCTTGTAGTCCAGGTTTTGCACCTTTCCTGCCCAGGTCTCGCACATGGTCCCAAGGCCACCGGAGGTGTTGAAGGCCTCGTACTCGGTGCCATCCAGGCTGAAGTGCTCCAGGCCCTCAAGCGGCAATGCGGCGATGGTCTGACCTTCGTGTACCGCCTCGCAAGGGTGGCAATACTCGTTGATCAGGCCGTCAACGGACCAGGTCAGGTTGTACTTCAGTGCATTGGTCGGAAAAGCCGGCAACGCGCCCACACGCATCTTCACGTCGCGTACCGATTGGAAGCCGCTGGCCAGGTGGTGCGCCACGATACCGATGAAGCCTGGGGCCAGTCCGCACTGGGGCATGAAGGCGGTCTTCGCACCGTGCGCCAGCTTCTTGATCGCACCGGTGGCAGCCACGTCCTCCGTCAGGTCGAAGTAGTGGCATCCGCACGCCAACGCCACTTCGGCGGCCGTGATGGCTTGGTGGTAGGGCAGCGCGTTGACCACGGTGTCTGCACCGCGGATCCGGCCGGCCAGGGCGGCCCTGTCGCCGGTGTCCACCTGCGAGGTGGCGATGCCCTCGACGGCCAGAGCGTCCAGGCTGGCCAGATTCTTGTCCAGCACCGTCACCTCGTAGTCACCCGTGGCGTGGAGCAGGCGGGCAATGGTCTGGCCGATATGTCCGGCGCCGAGCAAGGCAACTCTCATGGGGGGTCTCCGACCGAGGGGGTTGAACGGATCCCCACTCTAGGCCGGGTGGCTGACGAAAGAAAGAACGAGTTCGTCGATATCAAGTATTATTTTGACGTTTTGTTAGCTTGTAACGTCAACATGCATGACTTAGAGGAAACTTCTCGGCCACCTATTGCCCCGGCCATCGACCACCTGGACCGTCGCCTGATCCAGCTGTTGCAGGCCAATGCCCGGGAAAGCACTGCAATGCTGGCCCGCAAACTCGGCGTGGCCCGCACGACCGTGGTCGCACGCCTGGCACGGCTGGAGTCAAGTGGACAGATCGTGGGCTACACCGCCCGTCTGGGTGGGGACGCGGCGGGGCGCAGCGTGCAGGCCTTTGTGGGCATCACCGTCAGCCCCAAATCCGGGCGCGAAGTGGTCAAGCGACTGTCCGAGTTGCCCGAGCTGCGCCAGCTCGCCTCGGTCAGCGGAGAGTTCGACTACATGGCCCTCTTGAGAGCCGACACCACCGCACGGCTCGACGCCCTGCTGGACGAAATTGGCGAGATCGAGGGCGTGCTGCGCACCAACAGCTCGGTGGTTCTGGCGCTTCGGGTGGACCGGCAGACCTGATCTCGGGCTCCGAGGGTCGACCGTGAGGCTGCGCGCCCTCCACTCCGTCACTGGATGCTCACCTCACACAGATCATCGGCTTCGGTGACCCTGGCATCGAGGCCCAGTTGCTGACCACAGTTCGATCGATCAGTATCCGTTCGCGAGCCCGCTGGATCTGCTCGTCGCATGTTGGAGTGGCTCTCGCACTTCTATGGCTCAACGGATCTCGGCGCTGCGCGCAGCCTGCACGGTGCCCACGTATCGGCGGCCGCACAGCCACATGCTGATGGCTGCCAAGAACAGAGCTGTTGCAGCAGTGCACGCCATGGCGATCATCAAACCGTCCGATCTCGGCTTGAGTGCATCAGACAGGGCTCCCACCACGACGGGGCTCAAAGACGCCAGGATGATGTTGAACATGATCACCAAGGCAATCAGGCGGGCCCGCATCGGAGCGGGCGTCATTTCCTGCAGCGCGGTGGGGAAGAGCATGGTGCCTGCCATGAGCAGGCATTGGTGCAGGCCCATGATGACGAAGAGTTCGACGGGATTTCGAGCCAGCGGTAATGCGGCGGCAAAAATCCCGCTTCCCAGTGCCGAGATGGTCAAGACCCGGACCGGCAGCAAGGCCCCGTAGCGTTTGGACAGGGGGCCGAGACCGGCGTTCGCCACGGCCAGCCCGACAGCGGCTGCCACGAAAGTGGCCAGGCCCATCGCATTGCCCAACTCCACAGGCGACATACCCATCTGCCGCGTGGCGATCACCGGGATGAACGCACCGGTCGCGCTGAAGCCGAACACCAGCAGCCCCACACTGATCATGAAGCTTGCGAAGGTCGCAGCCTGCCCGCGCAAGAACGGCCAGACCGACGCATCCGTGGCGACATCAGCCGTTCGTGCGACCGAGGGACGATTCGAGCCTATCCTCACCAGCAATACGGCCGGAACGAAGATCAGCCCCGTGGCCCCCATCAGCAGGAAAGCGACACGCCAGGTTTCCATGCTTCGCAAAGGTTCTGGCAGGGCGGGTCGCCACTGGTCGATGGCGAAGATGAGCCAGCCGCAGGCCGCAATGACCAACCCGACCAGCAGCCGACCTGCGACCACCAGCGCGGAGTTGGCGTACTGCCGCTGCTTGCCTGAGAACAACTCGGGTATCAAGGCATAGACGATGGGCAACATCCCCGCCTCGGCAGCGCCCACCAGCGAGGTGGCCAGGAACAGCTGCGTGAAGCTGCCCGCAAAGCCGCTGGCCATGACCGTGGCGCTCCAAAGGGCCAGGCAGCCGGCCAGAACGACACGACGATCAAAGCGGTCCGACAACCAGGCGACGGGGTAGCCGACGATGGCCGCAAAGATCGCGTGGCCCAGACCCTGCAGCAATCCGAACTGCAGATCGCTAAGTTCCAGTGCCTTGCGCAGCGGCTCCGCTTGCAACGCGAAGATCTGGCGGTCGGCGTAGGTGTAGAGGGTCGAAATCAGCAGTACAGCCAGGCTCAACCAACTGGCCAGTGAGGCCCTGGTGGACACAGGTGTGGTCTCAATGCTGGTTGTCATGGCCACTCTCCAGTTGCTGCCGAAGTGCAGCGTCGCTCAGAACGGATCCCGTTGCGTGGTGCATGGCGTCGTCGAGATTGCGGCGAGCCCCCTGCTGCCACACGCGTGACTTGAGCCACTGCGAGACAACCGACCAGTCACCCTGCTCGATCCGGTCATCGAAGTCGGCGTTCTCCCGGCGCATGGTGGCCATGTTCTGGGCGGCGACCATCGCACCGAGCAGATAGGACGGGAAGTAGCCGAACATGCCCTGCACCCAGTGCGGGTCCTGCAACGGCCCTTCGGCGAACGAGTCACCGGGGGCAACGCCCAGCAGCGCCGCCATGCGTTCGCTCCATAGCGCCGGTACATCGGCCACTTCGATGGCACCGTCGATCAAGGCCTGTTCCACCTGCAGACGCAGCACGATGTGCAGGGGATAGGTCAGTGCATCGGCACCGACGCGCACCCGACCCGGTCGCACGCGTTGGGTAAGGCGCAGCAGGTTGTCGGCGGCAAAGGCCGGCTGATCGCCAAAGTGTTCACGCAGCAGTGGTGACAGGGCCCGCCAAAAGCCGGGTATCGCGGCCAACTGCCGCTCGAAGGTCAGGGCCTGCCCCTCGTGCAGTGAAGCGGAGTGCGGCCCGGCCAAAGGCTGGCCCAACCACTCAACGGGCAAGTGCTGCTGGTAGCAGGCGTGGCCTGTCTCGTGCAGGGTACTGGCCAACGCAGTCAACGGGTTGGACTCATCAAAACGGGTGGTCAGCCGAACATCCTCAGGCACGCCACCAGTGAACGGGTGTACCGCGACGTCGAGTCGCCCTGCGTCGAAATTGAAGCCCAGCCTGCGCATCAGCTGCTCGCACAAGGCCCGCTGTGCCGACATGGGGAAGGGGCCCACCGGCTCGACAGCAGCAGGCGCCTGCTCCTGTCGCGACAGGGTGCGTGCTAGCAGCGGAGGCAGCCACAGCATGACCCGGTCGAACAGCGGCTGGAGCCAGGACATTCGAAGCCCTGGTTCTTGCCGCTCCAGCAGCGCGTCCATGCGCGACAGCTCCAAAGCCTCGCCCGTGCGGTCAGCCACCTCGCGCATCACATCGACGACCGCGACCCACGCCGGGACAAACGCAGCCCAGTCGTTGTCTTGGCGAGCGCGGCCCCAGGCCTGCATCGCGGCACTGGTGGCCAGTTCGCGCCGCTGAACAAGCGAGGGGGGCAGAGCACGTTCCAGGCAGATGGCCCGGTTCATGAGCGCCAAATTGATTGCGGCATCGCCCGCCAGTGATTCACCTTCGGCGGTGGCCATCCACTGGTCCAATCGCGGCTCGTCCTGGGCTTGTTTCATGACCAGTGCGAACGCAGCCTGGGCCTGAGCCCGCGCCGGCGCCGCCGCCTTGGGCATTTGGGTCAGCCGATCCCAGGTGAGGATGGCCTGGGCGTGCTCCAGGTGGTGCAGTTGCCGGTGGTGTGCCACCAGCGCGTCGTACGCCGGGGTGGGCGACATGCTGGCTACTCGCTGCGCAGCGCGAAGCGGATGCCGCGGGCGATGCCGGCGGGCGGCACCATGTTGTGGTCGTCGCCCATGTGCACCACGGTCTGCACCGTGAAGCCCGGGCGCTGCTCGGCCGCGAGCCGCGAGCCGAGTTCCTGTGTGTTGGGCACCATACGGCAGTAGTCGACCATTTGCTGGAAGTCGTCCTTGCTGGCAGGGAGCTTGTCGGCACCCACTGAGGGGTAGCGCAAGGTGGACTCCAGTTCGCCGACGGAGATCAGTGCGCGGGCACGGACTTCACCGGCGCGCACGCGCTCGACGAAGTTCGCCTCATGGTCCAGCACCTCGCGGTTGTTGTACCAGATGGATGGTGCGATGGCCACAAAGTGCTGGAACGACGACGTTCGGCGAAACAGGGCGTGCAGTGTGGTCAGCCCCCCCAGCGAATGGCCCATCAGCGTCTGGTCGCTCATGTCAACGCTCACGATTTCAGCCACGCGAGGTTTGACTTCCTCGTCGATCATGCGCAGGTAGTCATCCATCTTGCCGTAGCCATTGGGTGGAGGCGGCATCTTGCGATACCACGGGGTGTTGGCCAATGACTCTTGCAGCGGCGTGGTCAGGTCGTCCATGCGCAGGGTCAGCGCATCGGCCACCCGGTCGGTCGGATAGCCGATGCCCACGATGACGGCATCGCGCGTGTCGGGCCAGCAGGCCTGAATGCGCATCGTGTCCACGGCAATGCCGAAGTGCAGGTTGCCATCGATCAGATAGACGACGGGATAGCCTTCTTTCGGGGCCGGCTTGTTGGGGATCGAGACCATCAGCCGATAGTCGCGCTGGCGAATGTCGGAGCGGAAGTCGATCTGTTGGGCGTTCAGTGCCATCTCGCGCGACGGCACGGCGGTTGTGGGTGTGGCCATGGTGTGTTCTTGAGTCGTGAGAAGGTGGATCGGCGGGCTCATCAGCCCCAAAGACCTGCGGCGGGTGGTTCGACCGTCCCATTGACGTAGCGCATCGCATCAGGCCGGTCTGACCGTTGCAGCAACGGCCCATCGAGATCGACCCAACGGGCGGATTGCGCCACCAGAAACGCGGGGGCCATGCCGAGGGATGTGCCGCACATGTTGCCCACCATGACGTCCAGGCCCAGCGCCTGCGCATCGCGCGCCAAGGCCAGGGCTTCTGTCAGCCCACCGCACTTATCAAGCTTGATGTTGACCCCTTGGTAGCGATTCACCAGCGCTGGCAAGGAGCGGCGGTCGGTGCAGGACTCGTCGGCCACGATGGGGATCGGGGAGCGCAGACCCTCCAGCGCCCCATCCTGTCCGCGTCTGACGGGCTGTTCAATGAATTCGATGCCCAGCGTGAGCAGTTCGGGCAGGAGGTTCTCGATCAGTTCTCGCGACCACGACTGGTTGGCATCGATCACCAACCGGGCTTGCGGCGCTTCCTCCCGGACCACGCGGATCCAGTCCACGTGGCGGGCGCCATCAACCTTGATCTTGATGAGCGGAACTGAAGCCAGGGTTTTCGCGCGGCGTCGGGTGTCGGCGATGCTGCCTAGGCCAATTGTGCAGGCTGTCAGCAGCGGACGCATGGGCTGCAGGCCAGCACTGACCCAGGCAGGTACGCCTGAGCGTTTGGCCTGGAGGTCCCACAAGGCGCAGTCCAGCGCGTTGCGGGCACCGCCCCGTGGCAACAATGCAGCCAGGTCTACAGGAGTAGTGGCTGCGTCAAGGTGCGCGGCCACGGATTCAAGCTGCCCGCGCATCGAGGTCGGCGTTTCGCCGTCGTAGTCCACCCCGGCGGCTTCACCGCGGCCCACGATTCCATCGCGGTCGGTCAGTTCCACCAGCAGGAGCGGCAGGTCGACCATGACCTGGCCGGCGATCTCGAACGGTTCCCTAAGGGACCAACGCTCCTCTCGGATGCGCAGGTGCAGCGTCATGCGATCAGCGCTTCGACGATAGGCTCAACGCCACCGCGCATCGGGTCGCAGACAGGAAGCTGCAGTTCCATCCGGAGTCGATGCTGGTAGTGTGCCCAGTCCGCGTCCGACAGCGTCGACGAGTTGATCGCCACGCCCACGCAGCGAATGTCTGGGTTGGTCAGGCAGCCCGCCTCGATGTAGCGCCGAATGGCGTCGTCCAGCGCGGGCAACCGGATGTGCGGGTGATCCTCGATCGTCTCGCGCGAGGGGTCATGGCACAGCACGATGGCGTCAGGCTGCGAGCCGTGCAGCAAGCCCAGCGTGACCCCGGCGTAAGCCGGATGGAACAAGGCTCCTTGACCCTCAACCACGTCCCAGTGGTTGGCGTCATTGGCCGGCGACAGCGTCTCTGCCGCGCCAGCCACAAAGTCGGACACCACCGCGTCGATGGCGACGCCATGGCCGGCAATCAGGATCCCGGTCTGACCGGTGGCGCGAAACGTCGCCTGGATGCCGCGCGCCGTCAAGGCGCGGGTCATGGCCAAGGCGGTGTACTTCTTGCCCAGCGCGCAGTCCGTCCCTACGGTCAGCAGGCGACGCCCGGACCGCCGGATACCCGTTCCAACAGGCCAGTCACGGTCGGAGTGGCGTACGTTGATGAGTTGCGCGCCGGTCGTCCGCGCCGCATCCACCAGTTCCTGGTACCGCTCCAACCGGGTGTGCATGCCGCTCACCACATCCAGGCCAGCCTTCAGCGCCGCCACCAGCGCAGGGATCCACCCGTGCGGCAGTTGACCTCCCACCGGCGCAACCCCGATGACGATCGAGCCGGCACCAGCCGCCGCCGCCTCAGCAGGCGTCATCTTCGGCAAATCCAAGCTCACCTGAGCGGCGGCAAGCGCGCATTCCCCAATGACATCATCGGGGCACCAATCGCGCAGCCCGAAGCCTGTCTTTGCATCAGAGCGCAGCGATACGTCGCCCAGGAAGACGAGATAGGGTTTGCGGAGGCGATGCATGGATGGATATTATTTCATCCACCTCATGTGCGCAATAGGGGCGCCAGCAGGCGCCGAGCGGCGCCTCTGCGGCTTGCAGGCGAAGGTCAGACGGGCGGTGTATTGGCGCTGACCACGACGGCCTCGTCCGTACCGACATTGCGGAACTTATGGGGCAATCGGCTGGAAAAGAGATAGCCATCCCCCGGGCCCAGCACCCGTGTGGCCCCGCCCACGGTCACTTCCACCTGCCCCTGTATCACCACCCCGCCTTCATCTCCAATGTGGCTGTAGGGGGTCTTTGCGGTTTCGGCTCCCGGTGCGTAGCGCTCCAGGAGCACTTGCAATGGTCGGTTCTTGAGGTTGTGGCCCACCTGGCGCAGTGAGATGCCGCCGCCGCCTACTTCCATCAATTCGCCATGGCCGAAGAAGACCTGGGTCTCACTGTCTGGATTGAGCGCGAAGAACTCGGACAGGGTCATCGGAAAACTGTCCAGGATCTTGCGCAATGAGCCCACCGACGGCGAGATGGCGTCGCGTTCGATGCTGCCGATGGTGCCGTGCGTCAGGCCCGCGCGGCGTGCAAGCTCGCGCTGAGACAAGCCATGCATGTCGCGCAGATAGCGCAGGCGCGAGCCGACGCCGGCCGACGGGTCGCCTGCATCCGCGCCGCCGCGCTCCGACGCCTCCAAAGACTCGCCATCACCCTCTTCGATGGAGCCTGACTTCTTGATGTGTGCAGGTTTGGATGCGGGCGACTTGGGCATGTCCGTGTTGTCTCGACGTTCGACGATTTTTTCGGCGAGTGTAGCGATGCTGTGTGCGAGATCTGACGCCACCTCTACCGCTTCCTGCTAAAGTGGATATAAAACTATCCAATTCAAGAAAGCACCGATGCGGTACGCCGTTGATGTTCCAGACGACCTCGCCACGCGGTTGCGGGGTGCGGCGACTCAATTTGAAGTGCCGGGCTTGGCCATTGCGATGGCTGCACCCGGACGTCGTGCGTTGCTCTTGCATGATGAAGCAGCGCCGGGAGCTGGCGGTCGCGTCACTGAAGACACGTGGTTCTCCGTGGCCTCCTTGGGCAAGCATGTCACGGCAGCCGCGGTGCTTGATTTGGCACAACGCGGGCTGGTCGACTTGTCCGCCCCTATCAACCGCTATCTGCGGGACTTGCCTCCTGCGTGGGCCGGGCGAAGCGTGTCCTCGCTGCTGCGGCATACCAGTGGACTGCCTGAATACCTGGCCTACACCGGAGGTGAGGTGGTGCCAGAGGATCGGCGCACCTTCATGTCCACCTACGGTGCGATGGCGCCGGCCTTTGGGGAGTCGCAGGGCTGGATCTATACCAACACGAACTACATCCTCAGTGGCTTCCTGATCGCCCAGTTATCCGGTCAGTCCTATGCCGAAGCGGTGGAATCGCTCTTCGTTCGGATGGGTTGCACGGGTGCTGCCGTGAGCAGTCCGCAATGGGCTCGCGACGCCAACAGCCAAGCGCCAAAGCGGGCTGCGATGGATCAGGCCAGTTGGAGGCGTGAAGTGATCGGTGATGGCGATGTGTCGTTCACGCCGGCAGGTGCGCTGAGCTGGCTCGAAGGCTTGCTGGATCAACGCCTCCTCGATGAGACCCATCTGGATCTGATGTTTTCTGGGGCCCAGTTGGCTACGGGCCGCACTTCGCACTACGGATGCGGCTGGTTCCTTGAGAGCCTGCAAGGCGATGTCATCGCTCACCATGCGGGCCACTTTGATGGCTGGACGGCCATGGCCATCATTCACCCGCGAAAGGCCTGTGGCGTCATCGCTATGTGCAACCTGGCGCCCGGGAACACGCGAGCCATCCGGTACTTGGCACAGTTGGCGCTCGAAGGCTTCGCCCCGGGCTCGACGCCCTTGTCCTTGCCCGCGAAAGAGGATGACGACCCCGCGTTGACAACCGTCATCCGATCCCAACTGCTGCGCAGACCCGGTGAGGCCCTGAATCCGGCCTGCTTTGCCGAAGAGTTGCTGCGCGTGGCAGAGCACGGCAGCGCGGTGCGCAACGTCATCAACCTGTACACGGGGGTTGAGCCACTTGCCTTTGAACTGGTGGAGACCCAACGCGAGGCCGCCTTCAACTTGCGCCGCTATCGCATGCACTATGCCGAGCGGATCGATCATGTGCTGGTCGGGTTGACGCCCGACAGGCGCATCTACTGGGCTTGGCCGCTTTAGGCGTGGCAGGCGTGCCGTGGAATCACTTAGCTGGGTAACAAAACAACCAATCTCGACCGAGATCAGCCCTCCTGCAGGGTGGTTTCCCTAGATTTACGTACGGAGTATTGACTGGGCCTCTCTCTTGGTGGATATTATTGTATCCAGCCATCGCGCATCGTCCTTCCTCATCCTCGGAGCCAAAGATGAAGCTATCCCGCGCCCTTGACCGTCTCACGCCTGTTGTCGGAGCCATCGCTCTGCTGTCACTGGCCCCCAATGGCTTCGCCCAGTCGCAGGAGCTTCAAAAGGTTGAAGTCACGGCGTCCAAGCGCACGCAGTTGGTGATCGATGTGCCGTACTCCATCACCGCCATTCGTGGCAGCGAGATTGCCGACCGTGGCGTCACCGACATCCAGCAGATGCAGTCCGTGGTGCCTTCCCTGTTCATCAACCAGAACGCGCCGGGCGCCAGCCGCATCCAGATGCGCGGTCTTTCCCAGGGCGTGGGCTACGGCCCCGCGCTGGTCGGCACCTATCTCGACGAGATCTCGCTGAACATGCCCGACGCACAGCGCTCGCTCGACGTTCCCCTGGTCGACATGGCCCGCATCGAGGTGTTGAGAGGGCCGCAAGGCACGCTGTATGGCGATGGTTCGATGGGCGGCACCATCCGCTTCATCACGCGGGCGCCGCGGCTGGACAAGTTCGAGGGCAGCGTTGAAGCCGGTTTCAGCCAACTGAGCGGCGGCCAGACGGGCTGGCGCGCCAATGGCGTGGTGAACGTGCCTTTGTCGACGGGCGTCGCGGGCCTGAGGCTGGTGGCTGGGCATGAAGACCTGCCGGGCTGGGTGGACAACAGCGCCAACGGCGCCAAGGACATCAACAGCGCCAAGCGTGATTTCTTGCGAGGCAAGTTGCTGGTGAAGCCCAGCGCCAATGTGGAAGTGACAGCGATGTTCTTCCACACCGAGACCGACACCAAGAACAGTTCAGGCTCGAAGTCCGACCGCACCATTGCTTCGTACATCGCGTCGCCGACCAAGGACAAGACCGATCTGTTCAACCTGGTGGCGAACGTCAACCTGGGCAGCGTGCGACTGGTCAGCTCCACAGGCTACCTTGATCGCCAGATCGACACCACCGCTGAACTGACAGCGGTGTACGCCGGAGCCCCCTTCAGGCCGCTGGTCATGCCCAAGCCCACCTCTGGCGGCGCCTACCGGCAAGACATGACCCAGAAGATCACGACCCAGGAGATTCGCCTGGAGTCGGATGACAAGGGCCCGCTGACCTGGACGGCTGGTGCCTACTACCGTGAGACCGACACCCGCGCGGTGACCTCTGACGTCTGGACCGACGCCAACCTCCGCCTGCAAGGCGGTTTCGACGGAACCGGCCCGACCAACGTCCGGCAGACCGCACTGTTCGGCGAGCTCACCTACGCGATCGCGCCCCAATGGTCGGTGACCGGCGGCCTGCGCTCCTTCCAAGAGAAGGCCGAGAACGTGGGCACCAAGCTGCCGTCGGGGTTCGCCCCGCCGGGAACGCCTTCGACCGCCTACAACGACCAGGCGTCCTTCAGCGCCACCACGCCCCGCCTGAACGTCCTCTGGCGCTACGCACCGAAGGCGGCGCTCTACTTCACGGCGTCCAAGGGCTTCCGCAGCGGTGGCTTCAACGCCACGCAGACACCGCGCGAGTACGGCCCCGAGGACATCGTCAGCGCCGAGGTCGGCGGCCGCGGCACCCTGCTGGGTGATCGCCTGCAGTACGAGGTGGCGGTCTATCACAGCAAGTACCGCAACGTGCAGGCGCAGGATCTGGCGGCGGGTTGCACGCCGGCGACCTGCCGCGCCTTGACGGTGAACTCCGGTAGCGCCTCGGGCCCGGGCGTGGACGTCGCGTTGAGCGCTGCGCTGGCACCCAAGACCACGCTGGACCTGTCGCTCGGCTACTCCGATCTGGCCTACGACGTGAAGACGCAGGAGCGCAATCCTGGCGATCCGTTGAACTTCGTGCCCAAGCTGACGGCGTCGTTGTCGCTGAGCCACCGGTTCAACTGGACGGCGGGTCTGCCGGGCATGCTGAGGCTGGACTGGCAGCACTCCGATCCCGTGAAGTTCATCATCCGCAATCAAGGTGTGAATGTCACCAGCAACAACATCGACACGCTGAATGCCCGCATCGGGGTGGAAAGGCCCACCTGGCAGCTCTACCTTGAGGGCAAGAACCTCACCAACTCGAATGGCGTGACGTTCCCGGGCATCTTCGGCTTGCCCGACTTCAGGGTTGCGCCGCGCTCACTCGGCGTGCTGGCGCGGACCCAGTTCTGACGCGGGCCGCGGGCGGCGAACCCCAGAGATCGGCAGGCGCGCTTGCGTGAGCCGATCCATCGTCTTCGCGCAGGCCTAGATAGGGGGCAGGTGTCGCGCGGGACCTCTCGTGCCGACATCACTCAGCGCAAGGGCGCTGTGCCGCCCTCGTGAGGTCTCAGCCGAGCGTTTCCATCAAGCGCATCAACAGCTGCGTGCGAGGAATGATGCTGTCGATGTACAGCCGCTCTTCGAGCGTGTGGCCGCCATCGCCGTCCACGCCCAGACCGTCCAGCGTGGGCGCGATCGCCGCGGTGAAGTTGCCATCACTGCCGCCGCCGGTCTTCAGATCGATGAGGTCAAAGCCGATCTCGGCGGCCAGCATCCGGGCGTGCTCGTACAGTGCCGCGATGGCGGGGGTCTTTTCGTAACCTGGCCGGTCGATGCAGCCCGTCACGACGAGGCGGCAGTCCGGGTCCACCGATTGCAAAGCCAGCATGCGGCGCGTGATCTCCTCACCCAGTGCCGGGTTGGGCACGCGCACGTCGACCTCGGCCCAGGCGTGCTCGGGCACCACGTTCTGACGCGTGCCGCCGCCCACCAAGCCAACGTTGACTGTGAGGCCGCGTTCGTAGTCGGTCATGGCCTCCATCGCTTCGATCTGGCGCGCCAGTTCGCGGATGGCGTTGCGGCCCAGGTGGTGTTCCACGCCGGCGTGTGCCGGGCGGCCCGTGACCTCCACGCGGAAGCTGCCGCAGCCCTTGCGCGCCGTGACGATCTTGCCGCCCGAGCGCGCGGGTTCGGTCACCAGCACGTACTTCGCGCGGCGAGCCTCGCGCTCGATGTGCTCACGCGAGGTGCCGCTGCCCATCTCCTCGTCGCTGACCATCAGGTGTCGGATCGGCAGCTTCGTGGCCCGGCCGTCGCGCGCGAGTTGCCGCTGCGCCGCCAGCGCCAGGTAGGTACCGCCCTTCATGTCCTCGGCACCGGGTCCGTAAGCGCGATTGCCTTCAATCCGAAAGGGCAGCGGCCCGGCCAACGTGCCCATAGGGTGCACGGTGTCGATGTGGCTGAGCAGCAGCACGCCCGGCCCATCAGCCACTTCGGCTGGGCAGTGCCGCATGTTGGTGGTCAGCAGGTGGTCGCCGAAGCCGTCGCGGCCGGCGATGCGCTCCACGCGTACGCCAATGGCTTCATAGTCGGCCTGTACCCGCGCCGCCATGCGCGCCATGGCCTCGGGCACGTCCGTGGGGCTCTCGATCTCGATCCAGGATCGGATGCCGGAGAGGATTTCATCCACATTGAGGGAAGTGGAATGCGCCATATCCTTGGACATCGGGTGTATTGAAGCAGAAAGACGAGATGAAATGGATATTAAACTATCCAATCGTTGAATTGTGAAAGACGTCTACATCGGTCAGCGAGAAGCTGGCTTTCATTGTGGCCGACCCTAAAACACCCGCACCACCGCCTAACTCGAACGCACATCGCGCTGCTACCTTCGTCGCCCTACCCTTGAACATGACCGCCCGCACCCATTACTCGGCCAGGAACCTGCTCGCGTCAGCGAGATCGGGCCATGCCGACTGGGCGCCAGCGTGGACCGATGCCGAGCCCAAGGCGCGCTACGACGCTGTCATCGTCGGCGGAGGCGGTCATGGTCTGGCCACGGCCTACTACTTGGCCAAGAACCATGGCGTGGCCAACATTGCGGTGCTGGAGGCCGGCTGGATCGGCGGCGGCAACACCGGGCGCAACACCACCATCGTGCGCTCGAACTACCTGTACCCCGAGAGCGCCCGGCTGTACGAACACTCGCTGCGCTTGTACGAAGGGCTGTCGAAAGAGCTGAACTTCAACATCATGCTCAGCCAGCGTGGCGTGCTGACGCTGGCCCATTCGCGCCACGACATGGATGCACAGAGCCGCTGGGCCAACGCGATGCGGTGCAACGGCATTGACGCCGAACTGCTGGACGCCCGGCAGGTGCGTGAACTGGAACCGCGCTTGAACTTCGGCGGCCCCACGCAGCCGGCGCGCTACCCGATCCTGGGGGGCTTCATCCAGCGGCGCGGCGGCTCGGCCCGGCATGATGCCGTGGCCTGGGGCTATGCGCGCGCCGCCTCGGCGCTGGGCGTGGACATCGTGCAGAACTGCGAGGTGACCGGCTTCACCACCTCGCAAGGCCGGGTGACGGGAGTGGATGTTCGGCACCAGGGGCGCGTCGGTCACATCCAGGCCGACAAGGTGGCGCTGGCTGTTGCCGGGCACTCCTCGGTGCTGGCCGCCAAGGCGGGCCTGTCGCTGCCGGTCACCAGCTATGCCTTGCAAGCCATGGTGACCGAGCCGGTGAAGCCCGTGTTGAACACGGTCACCATGTCGCCGGCGCTGGGCGCCTACTGGAGCCAGAGCGACAAGGGCGAGGTGGTGATCGGCGGCGCGCTGGATCACTTTCCTTCGTATGCGCAGCGCGGCAACTTCGACGTGATGCAGCAGGTGGTGGCGGCCACCTGCGAGATGCTGCCCTCGCTGGGGCGGCTGCGGCTGCTGCGCCAGTGGGCCGGCATCGTGGACGTGGTGCACGACTCCAGCCCCATCATCGGGCCCACGCCGGTCCCGGGCCTGTACCTCAACTGCGGCTGGGGCACGGGTGGCTTCAAGGCCATCCCCGTGGGAGGCTGGACGCTCGCCCACGCGCTGGCCACGGGCCGTGCGCACGAACTGGCTGAGCCCTTCCAGCTGGAGCGCTTCCACACCGGGCGACTCATCGACGAAGCCGGCGCGGCCGGCATCGCGCACTGACATGAAGCCCCCACGCTCACTGCGCTCGCTGCCCCCCGCGGGGGCTGTCAGTCCCTTCGGAACGGCCAGGCGAGACTGACATGATGCAGTTGCAATGCCCCTGGTGCGGCGATCGCCCGCAGCGCGAATTCGACTGCGGCGGTACGACAGGTATCGCGCGTCCTCCACTGGACTGCGATGACGAGACCTGGAGCCGCTACCTCTTCATTCGTGACAACCCCAAGGGCCCCCATGCCGAGCGCTGGCGCCACACCTTCGGCTGCGGGCAGTGGTTCAACGTGCAACGCGACACCGTGACACACCGGGTCACGGCCGTCTTTGGCATCACCGAACGCGCACCCGAGCCCGCACCCGGACCGACGGCTGATCCCGCAACCAAAGGCGAACCCTCATGAGCGGCTACCGCCTGCCGGCCCCCGCCGGCCGCTGGATCGACCGCGACCAGTCGTTCCTGTTTCACTTCAACGGACAAAGCATTCCCGGGTTCGAAGGCGACACGGTGGCGTCGGCGCTGCTGGCCGCGGGCGTGACCACGGTGGCCCGCAGCGTCAAGCTGCACCGGCCGCGTGGCGTGTTCAGCGCCGGCGTCGAGGAGCCCACGGCCCTGCTGGACATCGGCACCGGTGCAACCCGCACACCCAATACCCGGGCCACGGACGTCGCGGCCTCACCGGGGCTCGCAGCCTGCACGGGCAATGCCTGGCCGAGCTTGGGTTGGGACCTCGCGGCCATCAACGACCGACTCTCGGCGCTGCTGCCCGCCGGGTTCTATTACAAGACCTTCATGTGGCCGCACTGGCACTGGTTCGAGCCGGCCATCCGGTCCATGGCCGGGTTGGGCCGTGCAGCACCCGCCGACGCCGGTGCGGACCCTGAGCTCTACGACGAGGTGTCGCGCCAGGTGGACGTGCTCGTGGTGGGCGGCGGTGCGGCCGGCATGGCTGCCGCCCTGGCTGCCTCAAGGGGCGGGCACGAGGTGCTGCTGGCCGAGGGATCGGCTGGGCTGGGCGGCTGGGCCGCCAGCACCCGCGGGGCCGCTGCTGACGAAGCGCAAGCCCTGGCCGCGCAACTCTCGGCGTCCCCGGTCACGGTGCTCAGTCGCTGCACCATCATCGGCCTGTACGACGACCGGCTGGCGGTGGGCGTTGAGCAGCTTGGCGGCAAGATCCGGGAGCGTCTGTGGAAGATCCGGGCCCGGCGTATCGTCCTGGCCACCGGTGCCTTCGAGCGGCCCATGCTCTTCCCCGACAACGACCGCCCTGGCGTCATGCTCGCCTCGGCCGTGCAGCGCTACGCCGCCCTCTATGGTGTGGCCTGCGGCCGGCGGGTGGTGCTGGCCACGGCTTGTGACAGTGCCTATGGGGTGGCGCAGGAACTGCTAGCCGCTGGTGTTCAGGTCGCAGCGATCGTGGACCACCGTCCGCAAGCCGGCGTGGCAGCCCCCCCAGGCGTGGAGGTGCTACCAGGCCATACGCTCGTGGCCGTGCAGGGCCGTCACGGGGTGCAGTCCATCACCGTGGCGTCGCACGATGGCACGGCACGGCGGACCATCGAGGCCGACTGCGTGGCCTGCGCGGGCGGATGGACCCCTGCCGTTCACCTGCACTCCATGGCCGGAGGCCGTCTGCGCTGGGACGATGCAGCCTCGATGTTCCTACCCGCACAGGCACCCGAAGGCATCGATTCAGTGGGGGCCTGCGCCGGCGTCTTCGACTTCACGGCCGCGCTGGGCCACGCGCAGCGCGTGGGCGCGCAAGGGCGCTGCGAGGCTCTGGTCGGTGGCCTGGGCGTGGTGCCTGCCGACCTGCGCCCAGGCCATGCAGCCCTGCAGTCCCTGGGGCGCAGGCCCGGCAAGATCTTCGTGGACCTGCAGTCCGATGTGAGCACACAAGACGTGACACTCGCCGCCCGCGAGAACTACCGCTCGGTGGAGCACCTCAAGCGCTACACCACCACCGGCATGGGCACGGACCAGGGCAAGACCAGCAACGTCAACGCCCTCGTGCTGATGGGCACCGAAACGGGCCGGGCGCCGGCCGAGGTCGGCACGACGAAGTTCCGCCCTCCCTTCAAGCCCGTGACGCTCAACACCCTGGCGGGCGGGCGCACCGGTGCACGTTGCAAGCCCCTGCGTTGCATGCCGGGTCAGGCCTGGCATGCAGTGCGCGGCGCGCTGTTCGACGAGTACGGCGGCTGGCAGCGCCCTGCGGCCTATCCCGGCCCTGGCGAAACCCTGGAGATGGCCGCCGACCGCGAGGCTTTGCAGGTGCGCACGGCCGTCGGCCTGTTCGAAGCCTCCCCGCTGGGCAAGATCGAGGTCTACGGGCCAGACGCGGCAGACTTTCTGGACCTGATGTACGTGGGCACGATGTCCACGCTGGCGGTGGGCGGTGCGCGCTACGGCCTGCTGCTCAACGAGAACGGCGTCATCGTGGACGACGGCATCGTTGCCCGGCTGTCGGACCACCACTTCTGGGTCAACACCACCTCGGGCGGCGCCGAGCGCATGGCACTGGCCTTCGACGAATGGCTGCAGTGCGAGTACGTGAACCACCGGGTGCTTGTCACGCCCGTCACGGCCGACTGGGGCAACGTCACCGTCAGCGGGCCCAAGGCCTGGGCCCTGCTGGAAGCCGCGGGTTTCGATACGGCGTTGTCACCGCCACGGATGAAACATCTGTCCATCGTCGAGACCCCCTGGCGCGGCAGCACCTTGCGGGTGATGCGGGCCAGTTTCACGGGCGAGCTCTCCTACGAGATCAATGTGCCGGCGGACCGGACTACCGAACTCCTGGTCCACTTGGCAAGCATTGGAGATCGCTTCGGCGCCAGGCCCTACGGCATTGAGGCGCTGATGATCCTGCGCACCGAGAAGGGCTACCTGCACGTGGGGGGCGACACCGACGGCACCACGCTGCCCGGGGATGTGGGCATGGACCGTGGCGTGGCCAGCAAGCAGGCCCACTTCGTCGGCAGGCGCTCTCTGCTGCGCCCCGCAGCGCGTGACCCGGACCGGCTTCAGCTGGTGGGCTTGATACCGGCCGACCGGCGCACCCGTCTGCCGGCAGGCGCCCAGGTGTGCGCCACACGCCCGCCCGCGCCATCGCAGGGCTACGTGACCAGCAGCTGCTTCAGCCCCGCACTCGGCCATCCGGTGGCGCTGGCCATGCTGCAGCGCGGCCAACAGCGGCTGGGCGAGCGCATCACCGTCTGGCACATGGGCTCACCCATCGAGGCGGTGGTGTCCACCACACCCTTTGTCGACCCAACCGGGGAGCGCTTGCGTGGACATTGAGCGCTCCCATCACGCACTGGCGCCTACAGAGCGCCACCTGCGCGATCAACTCGCCGAGATCGGGTCCACGCGTGCCGGGCTTCGGCTGTCTGAGGTCGAGCCCCTGCGCGTGGTGGCCGTGCGCATGCTGCCCGGAGCCGACACCTCGTGGGTGACGGGCTTGCGCGAAGCTGGCGTGGGCCGCCTGCCGGAGCCAGGGCGCTGCGAGGGCCAGGCGGTGCGGGTCCTGTGGCGCAGCCCCACCGAGGTCTGGCTGGTCACTCAGCAGGGGGATCTGCTTGACGGCGTGCTCCAGGCGCTGCGGCCCGGTGTGAACCCGGCCGCCTGCGCCATCGATCACAGTGCCGGCACGGTGGGCATCGAGTTGCAAGCGCCAGACGTCAGCGGCTTCCTGGCCCATTTGGTGGACCCCTGCGGCATTCCGGCCCAACCCGGGCAGGCC
>Ga0114980_10000479_pt1 | contig 29259 bp, 22 predicted proteins | sample S_140806_EF_Meta_FD_87018 | JGI IMG/M metagenome (GOLD analysis project Ga0114980, IMG submission 87018) | Freshwater microbial communities from Lake Simoncouche, Canada to study carbon cycling - S_140806_EF_MetaG | ecosystem: Environmental > Aquatic > Freshwater > Lake | place: Lake...
TAGGACGTTTCCATCCCTCTGAGGCGATACCAGCAATAATATTCATTAAAGCTAAATCGTCTTTCATAAGATTATCCTTATTTATGGTAAATCTTACTTCATTATCTATTTTGTCGGTATCTGCAGCACTTATCATGCCCATTTGTACCAATTTATCTTTGCTTAAACTTGTAATGCTAGCATTTTTTGTAGGTAAGCGATTCGCTTCACCACCATTTTGCATTTGTAGTTTTGTAGCAGGATCTATTGCATATTTGCAAAGCTCTAATAGATTGATGTATTGACCTTCTGGGATTTTATCTTCTTTCATATATGCGGTATAGTTACCAGCATCACCCATATAATCGCTACGTTTCCAAATCATGGGAAGCGCATCGTTTTTATTGATTTTGTATGACAATTGATCTACATACCAATCAATACCCAATAAGCTTAAGTTAACGATACGTACATCTGTGCGAACGCCTTCTACTTCTTGCAGATACCATAAAGGATACGTGTCATTGTCGCCAAATGTAAATAGAATAGCACCTTCTTCGCAAGACATTAATGTATTGTAAGCGGTAGCTCTTGCTAGTGTTTTTTGTGAACGGTCATGATCATTCCATTCTACTTTAGCCATTAAAGTAGGCACGGCCAATAAACAAAGTGCAATGCTTAAAATTGCTGCAACATTTCCTTTTATAAAACGTTGGAAAAATTGATTTACCATTAATACACCAAGTCCTATCCAAATTGCAAATGCATAGGTAGAGCCTGCAAACGCATAGTCACGCTCCCTTGGTTGGTTGGGTGGCATATTAAGATAAATAGCAATAGCTATACCGGTAAAGAAGAATAATAAACCAACGATAAAGCCATCTTTTTTATGCGCTTTAAATTGGAATACTATTCCCAAGATACCTAAGATAAGCGGAAGGAAATATAATTGATTACGTGCAGGGTTGTTTTTATAGCCATCTTGCATTCTGTCGCTATCGCCAGCACCAGTAAAGAACTGATCTATAGGTTTAATACCCGATGACCAGTTGCCATTTTTAGCATCACCTTGACCTTCAAAATCATTTTGACGACCAGCATAGTTCCACATTAAATATCTCCACCACATCCAGTTTAATTGATAGCCTAAGAAATATTTCATATTGTCGGCACCACTTGGCGCTTCACCATCTTCTAAATTGCAATAGCTTTTATAGAAAGCAACATGCGATGGGTCATTGCCATCCCACATTCTCGGGAAAAGGGTTTTGTCTCCAAATACAGGCTCTTGTTTTTTTCCTATTACTTCGTAAGATTCTTTGCCATCTTTTTTAACTAAGTCATAGATTTCGCCTGTGGTAGCATATTCGGTAACCGGACTAGCAAATGTTGGTCCATATAAAATTGGTTGAGAGCCAAACTGCTCCCTGTTTACATACGATAAAAATCTAAACGCATTATCAGGATTCGTCATGTCAATAGGCACATCTGCTCTAGAGCGAATAAGGGGTGCTAAATAACTTAAGAAACCAATAAATACAAATAAGAAACTCAAAAGGGTAGTATGTGCTAAGTAGTTGCCTTTTTTCTTAGCCCATATTAATCCGTAGATCAATAAACCTACAAATAATAAGATTAAAAAGATGGCACCTATATCGTGTGGCAAGCCAAAACTGTTTACAAATAGTAATTCAAATTTAGAAGCTAATAAAGGAATGCCTTGGATAATGCCAAATTGAACAAGACCTAAGAATACACAACCTATAACAAAAGTCATGATGATACCTTTTCTATTTACCTCATAGCGTTTGAAATAATAAACCATTGCTAATGCCGGAATGGTTAATAAGTTCAATAAGTGAATACCTATTGATAAACCAATCATGTAAGCAATAAATACCAACCAACGATCTGCATATTTTTGATCGGCAATGCCTTCCCATTTTAAGATAGCCCAAAAAACTAAGGCCGTAAAAAAGGAAGAGGTTGCATACACCTCTGCTTCAACAGCAGAAAACCAGAATGTATCGGAAAAGGTATAAGCCAAAGCACCAACAATACCGCTACCCATAATTAATAAGGTATTGTAGCTAGATGGTTGCTCTTCGTTTTTAGCCAATAATCGTTTTGCAAAATAGGTGATGGTCCAGAAGAGGAATAATATCGTCAATCCACTCATTGTAGCAGAAAGTCCATTGATGTAAAGTGCTACTTTATCAGGTGTAGGCGCCAACATGCCAAAGAATCTTCCGAGCATCATAAACAAAGGAGCTCCTGGTGAGTGACCAACTTCTAATTTTTGTGCGGTAGCAAGAAACTCGCCGCAATCCCAAAAGCTCACAGTAGGCTCCATGGTAATGAGATATACAAATGTGGCAATTGCGCCAATAATCCAACCCGTTAGGTTGTTGATTTTACGATAATTCATTGTTGATTTATTTTATTGAATTGCAACAAATATAAAAAAATAGCACAAAGAGTGCTACTGTATTTGAGGTTTTAACAAATATTATTTAATTCCAAGAGCCATTATAGTACAATGTTCAATTTGTTCTTGAGTTTCTTTGGATCTAAAACTTGAATAAATTGTATTTCTGGAATTTGCTTGATGATGGGTATGAGATAACTGGCTTCGTTGTTGGCATCGCCACCACGCATGCCCCACAAATAGTCTACATTTTTAATTTCGGGCAATAAAAAGTCTGTTTTTTCTTTTTGCTTATAAAGCACATGTTCGGTACTTTTTAAGGGCGCTTGGTAGGTAAAAACAGGGAAATATTGTTGCTCGTCCTCGCTTTTAGAAATAAATACGTCCATTTCTAATTGTCTATGGAAAGCTATGTCAAGGTATTTGTTGAGTAGCCAAACAAATTTTTCGGTATTAAAGGTGCAGGTGATGCCAATGAGCACAAAGTCTGCAAAAAAGTCTTCTTGTTGCTCTTCATAATCTAATAGATATATTTTGTCACTCATGCCTTTAGCAAACTTTTGGGGATAAATATACTGTATTTTAAAAACAAAATGGAATGGAGATCAAAATTGATTTTAGGTGCCAATTTTTTTTCTATTTTTTTTTATTTTATTGTTTGAGAAACCAATTTTGAAAGTAACTTTACAATTCAAATTATAAAAATGATAGACGTATTATTAGGATTGCAATGGGGTGATGAGGGGAAAGGTAAAATTGTAGATTACTTAGCTACTTCATATGATATTATAGCAAGATTTCAAGGTGGGCCTAATGCTGGTCACACCCTTTATGTAAATGGGCAAAAAGTAGTGCTGCACACTATTCCTTCTGGTGTTTTTCATGCACACTGTCTTAATCTCATAGGTAACGGAGTAGTTATAGATCCGGTTACGTTGAAAAAAGAAATTGATACTATTTTAGCTTTGCAACCGGATATGTTGAGCAGGTTGTTTATCTCTCAAAGAGCACATATCATTATTCCAACACATAGAGCCTTAGATGCGGCTTCGGAAGCCTCTAAAGGAAATGACAAGATTGGTTCTACGCTAAAAGGTATTGGTCCGGCTTATATGGACAAAACCGGAAGAAATGGTTTGCGTATTGGCGATATTTTAGCAGATGATTTTGAAGCGCGTTACAATAGATTAAAAGAAAAACATTTGCAATTACTCAATCAATATGAACAAGTAGTAGATTGGCAAGCATGGGAAGAAGACTTTTTCAAAGCGGTACAGTATTTAAAACAACTGCAAATTATTAATGCGGAATATTGGTTGAATAATCAATTGAAACAAGGAAAGAAAGTACTTGCAGAAGGTGCACAAGGCAGCATGCTCGATATTGATTTCGGAACCTATCCTTTTGTTACCAGTTCCAATACCATTTCTGCAGGCGTTTGCAATGGCCTTGGCGTAGCCCCTACGAAAATCAAAGATATTTTTGGTATTACTAAAGCATATTGCACGCGTGTAGGAGGCGGACCATTTCCTACCGAGTTAATGGATGAATTGGGAGAAGCAATAAGAAAAGAAGGTGGGGAGTTTGGAGCAACTACGGGTCGTCCTCGTCGTTGTGGATGGATCGATTTGGTTGCGCTCAAATATGCCGTGATGTTGAGCGGTGTTACTAAATTAATTGTTACTAAAGCCGATATTCTAGATGCCTTTAAGCCCGTTGAAGTTTGTGTGGCGTATGATGTTAATGGAACGGTTACGGAAGATTTTCCATATGATGTTTGCAATGCAACCATTAAACCGGTATATAAACAATTTCCAGGCTGGGAAAATCCAACGTCAAAAAGTACATCTCAAGAAAACTTGGATCCAGCATTTATAAGTTATTGTAATTTTATTGAACAATTTATTGAAACTAAAATTGAATATATTTCTAATGGTCCTAGCAGGGATCAATTAATTCATTTAAAATAATTAAAAAAAAGTTTTAAAAAAATTTGGCAATTTCAATAAAGATTTAAAATTTTACATTTATAAAGTTTTTGAAAACATGAAGACTACACCTAGTAAAAAAAGCACCACTAAAAAAGCAGCGGTAGTAAAAAATGATACTCCCGTTAAAAAAGCAGCTACGAAAAAATCGGTTGAGGAAGATGAAGAAGAAGCTAAGCCTGCTAAAAAAGCTGCCGTTAAAGCAACAAAAAATACAACAAAGAAAATTGAAGAAGATGAAGATATAGACGATGATGATTTTGATGAGGATATGGAAGACGATGATTTTGATGATGTAGATGAGTATGATATCGATAAAGATTTTGAGGAATTTGAATTGCCAAAATCTAAATCTAAAGCTGGTCCAAAAAAATCTTCAAAAGACGACGACGATGATGATTTCAAAGATCTAGGGTTTTTCAACGAAGGTGGTTTTGATGATGACGATGATGATTTTTAAATGCGTATAGATAATAATAGCAATAAAAAAACCTTTCCTTTTCAAGCAAATGAATTGGAATCGTTGAAGTTAAAAATGCTGAATTGGTTACAACCATTCAGCATTTTTTCTTATTTGTGTACAAATTCAATCTGTACAACAAGTGGTAGATATGAATTATTAATTGGTGTTGCTGAGGAAGATGCTCCGTGTTTTGGTATTGATGCTATTAAGCTCACCAATAATCAAGATTGGTATTTTGGTCATATTGCTTATACCTACAAGTCCTACGTTGAAGAGGATTTAATCAACACCTTGCCTGTTTTCAATGGTTTCCCCACTTCTCTTTTTTTTAAGCCTGCTATTGTAATTTATATAGAGCGCGATAGTCTAGACCTAGTAATAGTATCTCCAGATCCTGACCTTATCTATGCTCAAATCTTACAAAGTAGGTCTACTGTGCCGCCTATTCAAGAAACGCTCGTTTTTTCTTCTTCTGAAACTCAAACAGACTATCAAGCTAAAATACAGCGCATTCAAGATCATATTATAAAAGGGGATTGCTATGAATTGAATTATTGCGTTGTTGCTAACGCTAAAATGTTACATACTTCCTCCTTGCAAGTATTTGCTTCTTTAATGAAGCATTCTCCATCTCCGTTTGCTGCATATTATAAAAATAAACATCAGCAAGTGGTCTGTGCGAGCCCTGAAAGGTTCTTAGCTAAAAATGGTAATACTGTTTTATCCCAGCCAGTAAAAGGCACTATTAAAAGAGGACTTACTTTGGAGCAAGATGAACATCAAAAAGAGATTTTGTTGAATTCATCTAAGGAATTAGCGGAACATATAATGATCGTTGATTTGGTAAGGAATGACTTGGCTCGAATTGCCGAGCTTGGTTCTGTGGAAGTAGCAAAACTTATTAAAGTGTATACCTTCCCGCAAGTGCATCATTTGATTTCTTCTATTCAATGTCAATTAAAAGAAGGTGTTAATTTTAAGGATATTATTAAAGCCTTATTTCCTATGGGTAGCATGACGGGTGCTCCAAAAATTATGGTCATGCAATTGATTGAACAGTTGGAGCTTTATCAAAGAGGCCTTTTTTCAGGAGCTATTGGGTATGTTAGTCCAAACGGAGATTTTGATTTCAATGTAGTTATTCGTTCCTTTTTTATAGATGAAATAGCGCAATCTATTGCTATTGCAAGTGGTGGTGCTATCACTACAGATAGTGATCCTCTCCAAGAATGGGATGAGCTTAAATTGAAGGTAAAAGCCTTAGAATCCTTATTTCAAAAAGCATAGCGCTATTCTAAAATTAGTTTTTATTTGCCCTAATTTTTGCGTTTCTTTGTAGGTAATGAATACTACGTTTTGTATTCGTTATTTTAAGAATTTATGCAGTTTTCTCATTTACACAATCATACACAATTTTCATTATTAGACGGTGCGTCTAGCATTGCTCGCTTATATCATAAAGCTACTGAAGATAATATGCCTGCTGTTGCTATAACCGATCATGGTAATATGTTTGGTGCTTTTGAATTTGTAGCAGCTGCTTGGAAAAATAAAAAAATAGTTGGTAAAGATGAATTAGGAAATGATATCGTTGAACCGGTTGTAAAACCAATTGTTGGTTGTGAATTTTATTTGGTAGAAAATAGGCATAAAAGAAGTTTTTCTAGAGAAGAAAAGGATAAGCGCTATCATCAATTGTTTTTAGCAAAAAATGAAATTGGCTATAAGAATCTTGTTAAGTTATGTTCGCTAGGTTTTATGGAAGGCCTTTATGGCAAATATCCTAGGATCGATAAAGAATTAGTATTGCAATATCACGAAGGACTTATCGCTACTACTTGTTGCATAGGAGCTTCTGTTCCCAAAGCTATTTTAAATAAAGGAGAAGAGGAAGCAGAAAAAGAGTTTAAATGGTGGTTGGATTTATTTGGCGATGATTATTATGTTGAATTGCAAAGACATGATATACCAGAGCAAATAAAAGTAAATGAAGTGCTTTTGAAATGGGCTAAAAAATATCAAGTGCCTGTTATTGCTTCTAATGACTCACACTATGTAGATCAGGCCGATTATAACGCTCATGATATTTTATTGTGCATCAATACTGGCGAAAAGAAATCTACGCCAAGCATGAAAGATTTTGTAGATGATGATGCAGCGCAACAAAGAAATACTCGATTTGCTTTTTACAACGATCAATTTTATTTTAAGACTACTCAAGAAATGAGTACCTTATTTAAAGACATTCCGCAGGCTATTGAAAATACCCAGTTGATTGTAGATAAAGTAACGCCATTGAAATTAGAGAGAGAAATTTTATTGCCCTTCTTCCAAGTGCCAGAAAATTTCAATAATGATCAGGATGCCTATTTAGAACATCTTACTTGGGAAGGTGCAAAACATCGTTACCAAGAAATAACTGCTGAAATAGAAGAGCGCATAAAATTTGAACTATTTACCGTTAAAACCATGGGTTTTGCCGGTTACTTTTTAATTGTAGCAGATTTTATTAAAGCAGGTAGAGATCTGGGTGTGTTTGTTGGTCCAGGAAGGGGGTCCGCTGCTGGTTCAGCAGTTGCTTATTGTATCGGCATTACCAATATCGATCCCATAAAGTATAAATTACTTTTTGAACGTTTCTTAAATCCAGATCGTAAATCAATGCCCGATATAGATACGGATTTTGATGATGCGGGTCGACAAAAAGTTATCGATTATGTAGTTGATAAATACGGAAGAAATCAAGTTGCACACATTGTAACCTATGGTACAATGGCTGCCAAAATGAGTATTAAGGATGTAGCACGTGTTTTGGATCTTCCATTGATGGAAGCAAATGGATTGGCAAAACTAGTGCCCGACAAGCCGGGTGTTTCTTTGAAAAGAGTATTAACTGCACCTATTGATGGAGATAAGGGATTGAAGGAGAAAGAAGGTTTGCAACAAGAAGATATTGATAATGTACTTAAGCTTAGAAAGTACTATCAAGAAGAATCGTTGGCAGGAGATGTATTACGACAAGCAGAAATATTAGAGGGCTCTGTAAGGGGAACTGGTATTCATGCTGCAGGTATCATTATTGCGCCAAAAGATTTGAGTGAGTTATTGCCAGTTGCCACCAGTAAAGAAGTTGATTTGCTAATAACACAATATGAAGGGAAAATAATTGAAAATGCAGGCGTTATTAAAATGGACTTTTTGGGTTTGAAAACCTTGTCTATTTTAAAAGATGCATTAGAGTTAATCAAATTAAATCATGGAATCGAAATTAATTTAGATACCATACCCTTAGATGATGATAAAACATTTGAACTTTATAAAAGTGGCGCTACCAATGCTACCTTTCAATTTGAAAGTGTTGGTATGCAGAAACACTTACGAGATTTAAAACCCGACAAGTTTGATGATTTAATTGCTATGAATGCGTTGTATAGGCCCGGGCCAATACAGTACATTCCCAATTTTATTAAGCGTAAACATGGACTAGAATCTATAGTGTATGATCTTCCTGAAATGGAAGAATATTTGGCAGATACCTATGGTATTACAGTGTATCAAGAACAGGTGATGTTGCTGTCGCAAAAGTTGGCCAATTTTACAAAAGGGCAAGCCGATGTATTGCGTAAAGCAATGGGTAAAAAAGATCGCTATACGCTCGATAAAATGAAAGACGATTTCATGAAGGGCGCAACAGCGTTGCAGCATCCAGAAGATAAATTAAATAAAATCTGGACCGACTGGGAAGCTTTTGCACAATATGCATTTAATAAATCGCATTCTACTTGTTATGCATTTGTTGCTTATCAAACAGCTTATTTAAAAGCGCATTACCCAGCAGAGTACATGGCGGCTGTTTTAAATAATAACCAAAATAATATAGAAAAGATTACCTTCTTCATGGAAGAATGTAGGCGCATGAACTTACCTGTTTTAGGTCCTGATGTGAAGGAGAGTAGAAAAGGATTTTCGGTAAACAAATCGGGCGTAGTTCGTTTTGGCTTGAATGCCATTAAAGGAGTGGGAGAGTCGGCCGTAGAGGATTTAATATTAGAGAGAGAAACGAATGGTAATTATGCTAGTATATATGATTTTGTTTCTCGTATCAATCAACGCACCGTTAATAAAAGATCTTTAGAAAGCCTCGTATTAGCAGGTGCCTTTGATAGTTTTACAGATTTACATAGAGCACAATATTTCTATGCTACGCCTTCTGATAACATTAGTGGAATAGAACGTTTAGTCCGATTTGGGAATCAAGTGCAAGCAAGTAAAAGCGCATCTACTAACAGCTTATTTGGTGCTATGGCAATGCCAGATATTAAGCCTCCAGAAATGCCTGCATGCGAAACGTGGTCGCTACCAGAATTGCTTCAAAAAGAAAAAGAAGTAGTGGGTATTTATCTGAGTGCTCATCCGCTTGATGGGTTTAAATTTGAAATGAAAAATTTCAATTTCAATACCCTTGATCAAATTGAGAACAGTGTAGATAAAGTACTTAAGATTGCTGGTTTTGTTACCGATGCTGCAGATTTAACCACTAAAACCGGCGTTAAATATTGTCGCTTCAATTTAAATGATTATAGTGGCAATTATACCTTCACGCTTTGGAAAGAACAATACGTGAAGTATGCTAATTATATCAAAGATGGGCAGTCTTTAATTATTACCGGTTCCTATCAGCAGCATCGTTTTAGAGAAAATCATTTTGAATTTTCCATACAAAATATGATGTTGTTAGAGCAAGCCCGTAAAGTTTGGTGTCAATGTTTGAATATTAAATTGCCTTTACATAAAGTGTCGCCCGAATTCATACAAACTATGCGGAAGATGATCATAGAGCATCCAGGGAAATGCGATGTGTTATTTTGGGTTTCTGATGAAACTACTCAAGAAATCACCAAATTAAAATTAGGCACACAAAAAATGGATATTACTGATGAATTATTACAGTATATGGATGCGCTATCTCATATTGAATATAAATTAGAATTGAGCAGCTAAATTTTCCACATAATGTATATAAAGGTATTGATGTTATTTATAACTACTTTCATAATTCCTTAGTACCTTTGCAATCTAAAATAAACATTCTAAAACATAAACAATGGCAGCAGTATTTAATGATGCAAATTTTGAAGCAGAAGTTCTTCAATCCGACAAATTAAGCGTAGTAGATTTTTGGGCTCCATGGTGCGGTCCATGCTTAGCATTAGGTCCAACCATCGATGCTTTATCTACAGAATATGCAGGGAAAGTGAATGTAGGTAAAGTTAATGTAGACGAAAACCCAAATTTGTCTGTAAATTTTGGCATCACGAGCATTCCATGCGTATTATTTATTAAAGGCGGACAAGTAGTTGATAAACAAGTAGGTGCAGCGCCAAAACCCGCATTCGATAAAAAGATTCAACAACACCTGTAAGTTGTTTAAACGGCTTTAAATGAATCATTTAAAGCCGTTTTTTTATTCTTTAGAAAAAATATTACAAAATTTATACAAAAGTGTTGTTTTTTGGTAAAAGTAAATTACCTTTGCAATCCATTTGAAATTTATATCAAGTACAAGAAATGCCTACAATACAACAATTAGTTCGTAAAGGACGCCAACAAATTCGAGTTAAATCTAAGTCAAGAGCCTTAGATGCTTGTCCACAACGTCGTGGTGTTTGTACCCGTGTGTACACTACTACGCCTAAGAAACCAAACTCTGCGTTACGTAAAGTAGCTAAAGTTCGTTTAACGAATAAAGTGGAGATCATTGCGTATATCCCAGGTGAGGGTCACAACTTACAAGAACACTCCATCGTATTGATTCGTGGTGGTCGTGTAAAAGACTTACCAGGTGTTCGTTATCATATCGTTCGTGGTGCATTAGACACTGCTGGTGTGAAAGATCGTAAACAAAGTCGTTCTAAATACGGAACTAAGAAAGAAAAAGCGAAGAAATAATTTATTTTTAATAACACAAAACTAAAAGTCATTCTTACTCATGAGGAAGGCACAAGCTAAAAAATTACCATTAGCACCAGATCCAAAATTCAACGATAAAAACGTTACACGTTTTGTAAATTGTTTGATGTGGGGTGGTAACAAAACAATCGTATTAAGCATTTTTTATGATGCATTAGATAAAGTTGCAAAAGCAACAAGTGAAGATGGATATGAAGTGTGGAAACGCGCTTTGCAAAATGTAACTCCTGCAGTTGAAGTTCGTAGCCGTCGTATTGGTGGTGCTACGTTCCAAATCCCTACAGAGGTTCGTCCTGATCGTAAAATTTCATTAAGCATGAAATGGTTGATTCGTTTTGCTCGTGAGCGTAACGGTCGTACTATGGCTGACAAATTATCAAATGAGATAATTGCAGCTGCTAAAAATGAAGGTGGTGCTTTCAAAAAGAAAGAAGATACCCACCGTATGGCTGATGCTAATAAAGCATTTGCTCACTTCAGAATTTAGTAAAGCTAATTTATATAAGGAAAGTCGCTCTAGTAGCGACTTTTTTTATTTTGTGGATAAATGGCATTGTAAAGTTTAAACCATTTTATATAAATTTGATTTTAATAGTATTCTAAATTATAAAACGATAAAAAATAAATCATGGCTGCAGCAGATGACAAATTAAAAGTGCTCAAATTAGCACTCGACAAAATTGAAAAAGATTACGGAAAAGGTTCGGTAATGGTGCTTGGAGATAAGCATCAAGAGCAAATTGAGGTTATAAGCACCGGATCATTAGGATTGGATGTAGCGCTTGGCGTTGGTGGTTTACCAAAGGGTAGAGTAGTAGAAATTTATGGTCCAGAATCTTCTGGTAAAACAACCGTTGCTATTCATACCATTGCCGAAGCTCAAAAAGCGGGTGGTATTTGTGCTATTATAGATGCAGAGCATGCATTTGACGCTAATTATGCAAGAAAATTAGGTGTTGATGTTGATGCTTTAATTATTTCACAACCCGATTATGGTGAGCAAGCATTAGAAATTGCAGATCGATTGATTTCTTCTGGTGCAGTAGACTTAGTAGTAATTGACTCCGTAGCCGCTTTGGTTCCAAAATCGGAATTGGAAGGCGAAATGGGTGATAGTAAAATGGGTTTACATGCTCGTTTGATGAGTCAAGCATTGAGAAAATTAACGGCTACAATTTCTAGAACGGGATGTTGCTGCATTTTCATCAATCAATTACGTGAAAAAATTGGTGTTATGTTTGGTAATCCAGAAACAACAACTGGTGGTAATGCGCTTAAGTTTTATGCTTCTGTTCGTTTAGATATTAGAAGAATAAGCCAAATTAAAGATGGCGATGTAGCTAGTGGTAATAGAACCCGCGTAAAAGTGGTGAAAAATAAAGTGGCTCCTCCATTCCGTCAAGTAGAATTTGATATTATCTTCGGAGAAGGGATTAGTAAAATTGGAGAGATTATAGATATGGGTGTAGAATTGAACGTGCTTCAAAAAAGTGGTTCATGGTTTAGCTATGGAGATAGCAAAATTGGTCAGGGTAGAGAAGCGGTAAAACAATTCTTGCACGACAACCCAGAAGCTGCTGCAGAAATGGAAGCAAAAATTAGATCCTTATTGAAACAAGCTTAACACAATAAAAAATCCCAAATCAATGATTTGGGATTTTTTATTTACATAATATCTCTAATGTCTTGCATGATACGTTTTGCAATATTATCAGCCATTGTTTCAGAGCTGCTTTCGGCATAAATACGAATTATGGGTTCGGTATTAGAGCCTCTTAGATGTACCCAATCTTTGTCAAATTCTATCTTTACACCATCTTCCGTATTTACTGGTTGGTTTTTATATTTATCTTTTATCTTTTCTAAAACATCTTTTAAATTAACATCTGCACTTAATTCAATTTTATTTTTAGAAATAATATAATTTGGATAGGTGTTTCGGAGTTCTTTAATGGATTTACCAAATTTAGCTAAGTGACTTAAAAACAAAGCGATTCCAATTAAAGCATCTCTACCATAGTGCAATTCCGGAACGATAATGCCACCATTGCCCTCACCACCAATTACTGCATCTACGGCTTTCATTTTATTAACCACATTGACTTCGCCAACAGCACTAGCAAAGTATGTGCCACCATGCTTTTCGGTAATGTCTCGTAGGGCTCTTGTAGAAGATAAATTAGACACGGTATTTCCCTTTTTGTGGCTTAAGATATAATCTGCTACGGCAACTAACGTATATTCTTCACCAAACAAACTACCATCGTTGTTTACAAAACACAATCTATCTACATCCGGATCTACAGCAATGCCTAAATCAGCTTTGTGTTTTTCTACTGTGCTACATAATTCAAATAAATGCTCTGGTAAAGGCTCTGGATTATGAGCAAATTCGCCATTCACCGTTTCGTTTATTAATTCAATTTGCGAAATGCCTAAGGCTTGCAATAAGGCGGGCACAAAGGTTGCTCCAGTAGAATTGATAGGGTCTATTACGATTTTGAAATTCCGTTTTTCAATAGCAGCTTTATCTACCAAAGGGTGATTTACTATGGCATCTATATGCTCTTGCATAAAACTACTTTCATTATTTATAGCGCCAATATGATCTATGCTCGAGAAGTCAACGTGTTCGTTTTCGGCATGGTTTAATATCCATTGCCCATCTTCAGCACTAATAAATTCTCCTTTATGATTTAATAATTTTAAAGCATTCCATTCTCTCGGATTATGGCTTGCAGTAAGGATAATGCCGCCATCGGCTTGTGCAAATTGCACCGCCATTTCTAAAGTAGGTGTAGTGCTTAAGCCTAAATCTATAACATCTAATCCCAAACTTTGAATGGTAGATACTACTATATTTCTAACCATTGCTCCTGAAATGCGGGCGTCTCTTCCTACAATAATTTTTGCTGCGTTGGGTTGCTTGCTTTTTACCCACGCCACGTAGGAGCTGGTATATTTTACAATATCAATTGGTGATAAACTTTGTCCTGCTTTTCCTCCAATGGTTCCTCTAATGCCTGAAATTGATTTTATAAGTGTCATAGGTTATGTGTAAGTAAAGTCAAAATTAATAGTTTATTTCTAAACATTATATAACGGTTTAATTTATTTGCCACCTAAGGCTTTAATGCCGATACAGGCATTATTTTGGAAGTCGAATAGGCATAAATTCTCCCAAGGACTTGCGCTGGTGTCTTGAGCGCCTTTATAGGCAACGTACTCTGGAGCCCAATAACAAATGCCAAATGCTTGGTTTTGATTAGATGGGGTAATGATTTTCCAAAGGCTATCAATAAAATTGCTTTGTCCTAAGGGCGATGCCGGAAATGAAGGAAGTAATTGGTTGCTAGTGCCAACAATATTATTAGTCCAGTCGTTCCAATTTAATGTAAACGGATAGGCGGTTTCGGCTATGATTATTGGTTTAGAAAGCTGATTAAGTAGTGAAATAGTACTTTTTAAGGAAGTCATATTTCCATGCCACCAAGGGTAATATGAAATACCCACAAGGTCGAATGGTATTTGCACTTGCTGCGCCTTACTGAAAAAATCATAAGCACCCTGCAGTCCTGCATAGTGTAAAATTATTTGAGCAGAAGGGATTATTGTTTTTATTTTATTAATAGCCGCTAATTGCAGCGCTTTAAAATAATTCCAGTTAGTATCATTAAAGTTCACTAGTTTACCAAAGTCCCATAGCATACCCTGGTTAACCTCATTGCCAATTTGAATATAATCGGGCAGGCAATTTTGACTTTTAAATTGGAGCAAGACATTTTCTGTATACTGGCTAACACTATCCAATAAGCTTAATCGTGTACATGCTTTCCAAGCGATGGGTAATGATTGTTTCCCGGGATCAGCCCAAGTGTCGCTATAATGTAGATCTAAATAGAATTTAAAACCAGCAGATTTGCATTGCTTTGCGAAATATAGTACTTCAGTTAGGCTACTACTATTATTAATGGGTGTATGCCACAAGCGAATTCGAACGGTATTAATACCATGGTTTTTGCAGATTTGAAGCAATGGCATGGTTTTGTTATTATCCGAAAACGCAACAGCATAAGATTCCATTAATGGAGTAAAAGACAAGTCCATTGCCCTTATCGGTTCATTTATGATAGATGTATCATTGGTCGCTGTTTTTTTACAAGCACCTATAATAAAGCTACCTATTCCAATAATAAATAGGAAACTTAAAGTATATCTAAATGAGCGATTTTTCATTATCGTGTTTGCTTGTTTTCAATTTTAAATACCATCATTATTTTGTAACTTTGTACACTTAATTCCTAGAGTAAAAGCTATGTCACAAAAGTACACAGAATACAAACAATTACAAATGCCTGCTATAGAGCAGGAATTTTTAGCATATTGGAAATCCTCAGACACGTTTAAAAAAAGTATAACGCAAAGAAGTGGCTCTGTACCTTTTGTGTTTTTTGAAGGCCCACCAAGTGCTAATGGTTTGCCCGGTATACATCACGTTATTTCTAGAACACTAAAAGATTTAATTTGTAGATATAAAACCATGCAAGGTTTTGAGGTGAATCGTAAAGCTGGCTGGGATACACATGGCTTACCGGTGGAGTTGGGCGTAGAGAAGGAATTAGGCATTACGAAAGAGGATATTGGTAAAACAATCAGTGTGGCAGATTATAATAAAAAATGCCGCGAAGTTGTGATGCGCTACAAAGACAAGTGGGATGGCATTACCGAGCAGATGGGCTATTGGGTGGATTTATCAGATCCTTATATCACATTCGACAATAATTATATTGAAACACTTTGGTGGGCACTTAAAGAGCTTTATAAAAAAGATTATTTATACAAAAGTGTAAGCATTCAGCCTTATTCGCCTGCTGCTGGCACCGGTTTAAGTTCACATGAACTAAACCAACCAGGCACCTATAAAGATGTAAAAGATACTACGGTGGTGGCTATGTTTGAGGCGGTTCAAAACGAAGCATCTGCAAGTTTATTTGCTAAAAGCAATCAAGATAAGATTCATTTCTTAGCTTGGACTACAACGCCGTGGACACTGCCTTCTAATTGTGGATTGACAGTGGGCGGTGCTATTGAATATAGTTTGGTTAAAACTATAAATACCTATACCAAAGCTCCAATTCATGTAGTGTTGGCAACTGCTTTACTCAGCAAATTCTTTAAAGAAGAATTTAAAGGAGTAGATTTTGCTGTTGTAAACGAGAATGAAAAAGCACAGCCATGGGAAATAGTTGCAAGCTATAAAGGAAAAGAATTGGAAGGTATTCGTTATCATCAATTAATGCCTTTTGAAGCCAATGCAAAAGAAGTAGCTGGTGGCGATCCCTTCAGAGTTATAGTTGGCGATTTTGTTACTACAGAAGATGGAACGGGAATTGTACATACTGCACCAGCTTTTGGAGCCGATGACTATAAAGTGGGCGCCAAAAACAATATCGGAATATTAGTGATGGTAGACAGAGCGGGTAAATTCATTGATGGCCTTGGCCCATGGAGTGCTCGATTTGTGAAAAACTACAAAGATGATGCAGACTACAAGGATATTGATGTAGATATTGCTGTGCAATTAAAACTAGATGGTAAAGCATTTAAAGTTGAAAAGTATGAGCATACCTATCCGCATTGTTGGCGCACGGATAAGCCTATCATATATTATCCATTAGATGCATGGTTTATAAGAACGACCGCGGTTAAAGACCGAATGATTGAATTAAATAAAACGATCAATTGGAAACCTAAGGCCACGGGTGAAGGAAGATTTGGTAATTGGTTGGAGAATATGGTGGATTGGAACTTATCGCGTAGTAGATATTGGGGTACTCCATTACCTATATGGGCAACAGAAGAGGGCGACGAACGTATTTGCATTGGAAGTATAGAAGAATTGAAATTAGAAATTGAAAAGGCAAATGCTCAATTAGGCTTACAGCAAGTCGTTACTCAAGAAGCTATTGATTTACATAAGCCTTTTGTGGATGAATGGGTCTTAGTTTCGCCTAGTGGAAAAACTATGCGAAGAGAGCCGGATTTAATTGATGTTTGGTTTGATTCGGGCGCTATGCCATATGCACAATGGCACTATCCTTTTGAAAATAAAGATAAAATAGAACAACACAGTGCCTTCCCGGCTGATTTTATTGCCGAAGGGGTAGATCAAACACGTGGTTGGTTTTATACCCTCCATGCGCTTTCTGTGATGCTTTTTGATTCTGTTGCCTACAAAACAGTTGTCTCTAATGGTTTGGTGCTCGATAAGTCGGGTAATAAAATGAGTAAACGTCTAGGCAATGTAGTAGATCCATTCAAAACTATTGAAAAGTACAGTGCCGATGCCACTCGTTGGTATTTAATTACGAATGCCGCACCTTGGGATAGTTTAAAATTTGATGAAGAAGGCATTCAAGAAGTGCAACGAAAGTTCTTTGGGACCTTATATAATACCTATCAATTCTTTGCTTTATACGCCAATGTAGATGGGTTTAGCTTCCAAGAAGCATATATTCCTGTAGCAGAGCGCCCAGAATTGGATAGATGGATTCTTTCTGCTTTGCAATCGCTCATTAAACAAGTAACGGAAAGTTTAGATAATTATGAACCTACGCAAGCGGGTAGAGCTATTGAAATCTTCTTAGATGAGCAATTGAGTAACTGGTATGTACGTTTGTGCAGAAGACGCTTTTGGAAAGGAGAATATGAGCAAGATAAGATAGCAGCATACCAAACTTTATATGAATGTTTGGAGACATTGAGCTTGCTTATCGCTCCAATTTCGCCATTTTTTGCAGATTGGATGTATCATAATTTAAATAATGTGACCAATAAAATGGGGCATGGTTCGGTTCATTTGGCCAACTATCCTTCCGCTAAAGTTCAAATAATTGATACTGCTTTAGAGGAACGAATGCTAATGGCACAAGAAATTTCTTCCCTAGTTTTATCTATAAGAAAGAAGATTGCTATAAAAGTTCGACAACCCTTGCAGAAAATTTTGATACCAATTCTAAATGCAAATATGCAACAGCAATTAGAGTTAGTAGCTCCTATTATTATCAATGAAGTGAATATTAAAGAAATAGAGTATATAATTGATAATGAAGGGTTTATAAAAAAGAAATTAAAGCCAAACTTTAAGTCATTAGGTGCAAAATTAGGCTCTCAAATGAAAGCGGTTGCGGCATTAATCACTTCATTTAGTCAAGAGCAAATTTTAGAGTTGGAACGTAATGCTTCAATTCAAATAATATTAGATAATCAATTAATTGATATATCTTTAAGTGATGTTGAATTGATAATTGATGATATACCTGGTTGGTCTGTGGCAAGTAAGGGTACTTTAACTGCTGCTTTAGATCTTACCATTACCCCAGATTTAGAAAGAGAGGGTATTGCTCGCGAATTAGTGAATCGAATTCAGAAAATTAGAAAAGATAGTAACTTTGAATTAACGGATAGAATTAACGTTAAGATAAAGACGGATGAAAAAATAAATGCTGCAATAAACCAATTTAATGATTATATTTGCGCCGAAATTCTATCTGATGATATTGAGACTGTAACTGACTTACAAGAAGGAATTGCTATAGAGGTGAATGAAATTACGTATACTGTATTAATTTCTAAAAATTAACCAATCAATGGCTAAACAAATTAAAAAGACTGCTAAAAAAGTTGCAGTTAAAAAGAAATCTGTAAATGCTAAGGCAAGTAAGAAACCTGCGAAAAAAGTAGTTGCAAAAAAAGTAGCTGTTAAAAAGGCTACTAAATCTTCATCATCAGTTGTAGCAAATAAGAAAAAAGTAAGTCCATCGAAAAAGGTGGTCGTTAAAAAAAATAGCAAACCTGTGAGTAAAAAATCAAATGCTAAAGTTGCACCAAAAGCGACTAAAAAAGCACCTTTAAAAAAGGTAGTTAAAAAGGCGGCTCCTAAGAAAGTAGTTAAAGCACCTTTAAAAAAGGTAGTTAAAAAGGCAGCGCCTAAAAAAGTAGTTAAAGCACCCGTTAAGGTGGTTAAGAAAGTAGCTCCTAAAAAGGTAGTAAAGGCACCAGTTAAAAAGGTGGTAAAGAAAGCTGCTCCTAAAAAGGTAGTAAAGGCACCAGTTAAAAAGGTGGTAAAGAAAGCTGCTCCTAAAAAGGTAGTAAAGGCACCAGTTAAAAAGGTGGTAAAGAAAGCTGCTCCTAAAAAAGTCGTGAAAGCTCCTGTTAAAAAAGTTGCTCCTAAAAAGGTAGCAAAAGCACCTGTTAAGGTGGCTAAAAAGGTAGCGCCTAAAAAAGTGGTAAAAGCTCCGGCAAAGGTAGCGCCTAAAGTAGCAAAACCAGCAGTAAAACCTGTAGCAAAAGTAAAAGAAACTGCAAAAGTAAAGGGGTCTAAAAAACCATTAAAACCTACAGCACCTCCAGCGAAAATATTAACAGCAGCTGAAAAAGCTAAATTGCCTATAAAAAAAGCATCTGCGGCTCCATTACCTAAGCCAGCGCCAACTCCAACGGTTCGTTTAAAGATGGAAGACAAGCCAAGTGTAATTGTAGCTTATAGAAAACAAAAAGAAACAAAAGCGGAAGTAGAAAAAGTATCTAAAACAGTAAAAGAAGAATTCACACGGTCTATTTTAGATATGCCAGCAGAAGAGCCAAAGCAAACCTTTAAATATAGCGATGAAGAATTAGCTGAGTTTAAAGAGTTGATTTTGAATCGTCTTGAATTATCTAGAAAAGAATTGACTTTTTTAAATGGTTTAATTACGCGTAAAGATGAAAGCGGTACCGAAGATACAGAAAATAGAATGTCGGTAGATGATGGAAGTAATGCAATGGAGCGCGAAAATTTATCACAAATGGCAAGCCGTCAAATACAATTTATTTCCAATTTAGAAAAAGCACTTATTCGCATAGAAAATAAAACTTATGGAATTTGCCGTGTTACGGGTCTATTAATCGATAAAGCAAGATTAAGAGCAGTGCCGCATGCTACCTTAAGCATAGAAGCTAAAAATAGCATGAAGAAATAAACATACAATACAAAACACAATTTGTTTTATGATCCCAACGCTTTAGTTGGGATTTTTTTTTTAGAATTGAAGATAGATTAAGGCAATTGCCGCAAGCGACATAATGATAAAGGCAAGAATTCCTAGAATATTTAATTTTAGAGAATTGACATAATTACCCATGATTTTTTTGTTATTTGAAATATGTAATATGATAGCTATTAAAACAGGTGCCGTTAAGCCATAAAGTATAGCCGTATAAAGCAGTGCTTTAATTGGAGATAAGCCTATATAATTCATAGATAAACCCAACATTAAAGAAATGGCAATGATAATGTAGAATGCCTTTGCTTCATGAAATTTTTTATCTAGTCCTTGGTTCCAACCAAAAGTTTCGGTGAATATATAGGAAAGAGAACCGCATAAAACGGGTATGGCTATCAAACCGGTGCCAATAACGCCAATGGAAAAAAGGAGATAGGCCAAATTGCCGGCAAGTGGTTTTAATGCGTTTGCTGCATCTTGCACGGTATTGATTTCATGCATGCCGTTATTGTACAAAACGGTGCCGGTAGTAAGAATGATAAAATACATGACTAAGCCAGAAAAGCCCATGCCAAAATCTACATCTTTCTCCATAGCTTGTACAATCTTCTTATTGACAACTAGCTTTAAATTATTTTTTCGTTCTTCCACTTCAACAGATGCTTGCCAAAAAAACAAATAGGGTGAGATGGTCGTGCCTAGAATGCCCACTAAGATGCCTATAAAATCTTTATTAAATTCAATTTTGGGTATGAAGGTTGCTTTGAAAATAGCCTTAAAATCTTGATGATATAAAAAGGGTACTATAAAATAAACGAGCATTACAATGCATAAATATTTTAATATCGATGCCATTTTTTGATAGGGCAAATAAATGATTAATCCCATCATCAAGAGCGTAAAAAAGATACTAAAATAATTGGCGTCTATGGCAGGGAAAAGCAAATTGCCAACTGCTCCCATGCCGGCAATATCGGCTCCAATATTCATGATAATAGCCGGAAAGCTAAATAAAAGCATGATATAGAGAATATACTTTGGATAGTATTTTTTTAAAGTGCCCGTTAAGCCATTATTAGTTACGATACCAATTTTAGCACACATTTGCTGAATGCCAGCCATTAAAGGAAATGCTACTATAGATGTCCATAAGGTAGAAAGGCCATAGGCAGCTCCTGCTTGCGAATAGGTAGCAATACCAGACGGGTCATCGTCGCTGGCTCCGGTAACTAACCCGGGACCTATAAACTGTAAGAGTTTTTTAGTTTTACTTATTGGTTTCTTTTTCATGTCCATAACTTTGCATTATCAAATGTAGTTTATTCTTTTATGAATTGATTATTAACAAAGTTAATTTCTATCATTTTATAATAAAAAACCCACCTACAGGGTGGGTTTTAAAATAGTTGAATACAGGAATACTTACATAAGAATGCCGGCAATAGTTGCAGAAAGATAAGAAGCTAAGGTGCCACAAAACAAAGCTTTTAAGCCTAGTTTCGCTAGGTCGGCTCTTCGCTCAGGCGCTAAAGCACTAATGCCGCCAATTTGCATACCTACACTACTAAAGTTGGCAAAGCCACATATAGCAATGCTCACAATTAAAAGTCCTTTTTCGGTTACGATTGGAATTTGATGACTTGTCAATTTGCTAAAAGCTACAAACTCATTAATCGTTAGTTTTTGTCCGAGTAGCGTAGCCACACTATTTACATCAACAGATGGAACACCCATAGCCCAAGCAAAAGGATAAAAGAGTTTTCCAAAAATCCAGTTTAACGAAAGATCAAAATTAGGATTGAAAAGGTGTACGATATGTAATAAGCTCCAATCGATAAAAGCAATCAAGGCAATAAATCCAATAAGCATTGCTATTACATTCATAGATATTTTAAAGCCATCGGATGCACCATGAGAAATAGCATCTATAAGATTGGTATAGGGACTTTTAACTTCCAATTTCACCTCGCCCATAGTTTGTGATTGTTCGGTTTCTGGAAATACGATTTTAGAAATAACTAAGGCGCCAGGAGCTGCCATCAAGCTAGCCATAATTAACTTTGGGGCTAAATCCATACCTGCTTGTGCACCCATATTTGCATAAACAATTAATATACCCCCAGCTATACAAGCCAAGCTGCCACTCATAGAAGCCAGCAATTCACTTTTAGTCATGGTTGGTATATACGGTCTAATCATTACTTGCGCCTCTACTTGCCCAACGAATGCACTGGCTACATTGCTCAATGCTTCAGCACCACTCACGCGCATAATAAAATTCATGGCTTTAGCAATTATAGAAACGATACGTTGCATAATGCCTACATGATAAAATATCGCTACAATAACACAAACTAAAATAATGGTAGCGGTAACATTAAATGCAAAAACAAAGGTGTTGGGCGTATTATAATTGCCAACCGTGCCATCGAATTTAGTGCTAGCGATACCGCCATAAACAAAATTGGCACCTTCTTTAGCAAAGCCTTCAATTTTCTGCATACCTTTTCCAAGCTTTTCAAAAAAGGTTTGCACAGTAGGCACTTTCAAGATTAATAGGGCAATGAGCATTTGTAGTCCTAAGCCACTAAATACCAATCGAAGATTGATTTTCTTTTTATTGTTGGAAGCAAGAAATGCTAATGATAATATTAGTACGATACCTATTATTCCTGTAAATCTCTCCATGGCAATTGTTTTAATATCAAATTGGTTACCAACAAATATACTTGTATGTTTCAATTTTAGGTAATTATTTAGAATGATTTTAAAAATAAAAAGAAATTGAATTTGTGTACCTTTACCCTTATGTTACGAGTTGGAAAATTGGTTGCCACAAATGGATTGCAGGGTAAAATTATTTTTGAACATACTGTTGCTCAAGCAGATTGGCTTCAAAAAAATATGCCTATTATGGTAGAGTTAATAAAGGGTAGTTTGGTGCCTTTTTTTGTGCATCAAGTACAGCGCATTAGCGCTACTACTTATCATATTCAAATTGAAGACATAAACGCTTTAGAAGACGCTAAGAAAATGGTAGGCAAAGCGGTTTATGTTGAAGATAATATTATTCAAAAAGAAGCATCTGATTCACCCTTAGCATGGATTGGCTTTTCTATTGTAGACACCAACAAAGGTGGCATTGGCACTATTGAAGATGTTATTAAAATGGGTCCTCAATGGTTGGCTAAATTAACTATTAATGAACAGGAAGTATTGATACCCTTGGTAGATGATTGGATTAAAGACTTAAACATAAAAAACAAATTTATTCGAATGGCTTTGCCAGATGGACTAATTGAAATTTATACTCAAAATTAAATACCGTGCATATAGATATTATTTCCGTTGTTCCTGAATTAATGCAAAGTGCTTTTGCGCACTCTATCATGAAACGAGCTCAGGAAAAGGGTTTGCTTACGGTTGCTTGCCATAATTTAAGAGATTATACTACCTATCGCCACGCGCAAGTTGATGATTATCAATTTGGAGGCGGAGCCGGAATGGTATTGATGCCGGAGCCTCTAGCAAATGCTATTGAGCATTTAAAAGAGCAAAAAACCTTTGATGCCATTATTTATATGACTCCAGATGGGCCAACCTTTAATCAGAAAATGGCCAATACCTTGTCTTTAAAGAAGAATCTATTAATAATTTGTGGTCATTATAAAGGCATCGATGAGCGTATTCGGAGTTTATATGTTACCCATGAAATTTCAATTGGTGATTATGTGTTGAGTGGGGGAGAATTAGCAGCAACAGTAGTTGTAGATGCTATTGGTAGACTGATTCCAGGTGTGTTAAATGATGAAACCTCTGCTTTGACAGATTCTTTTCAAGATAATTTGTTGGCTCCAGCCGTTTATACCCGACCAAAAGTGTTTCAGGGCCTAGAAGTACCGGATGTATTATTGAATGGTGATCATAAGAAAATTGAACAATGGCGGTCGCAAAATGCGCTTGAGCGCACCCAAGAACGCCGTCCCGACTTGCTAAATGAATAAATTCAATAAAAAACTAGTATTTTTTTGTATTTTTTAAAATAAATGATACCTTTGCAGTCCGAAAATCAACTATAACAAATGGAAGCAGTAAAATATATCCACGAGCAATTAACAGTAAATAAAGAAATCCCTACATTCAAAGCAGGTGATAACGTAACTGTAAACTATAAAATTATTGAAGGTGCGAAAGAGCGTATCCAATCTTTTAAAGGAGATGTTTTAAAACGTCAAGGTACTGGTTTTACAGCTACTTTTACCGTTAGAAAAATTTCTGATGGTATTGGTGTTGAGCGTGTGTTCCCTTTGTTTTCACCAAACATTGACTCTATTATTTTAAACAAAACGGGTCGTGTTCGTCGTGCTAAATTATTCTATTTACGTGAGCGTTTTGGTAAATCTGCTCGTATCAAAGAAAAGAAACAAGTTCAAAAATAATTGGATTTCAATCCATAATAAAAAAGTCTCGCAATTGCGAGACTTTTTTTATGGGCATTGTATTTTAATAAAGTTGTGCTACAATGGGTATTCTTCGTCCAGATCCAAAACTCTTACTAGAAACCCTTAAAATAGGGCAAAACTGATTGCGTTTGTATTCGTTTTGCGTGAGTAATAGTGCAGCTTTTTTCACAAGCGTTTCATCAAAGCCATTTTCAATTACGTGTTCAATACTTTTTTGTTCTTCTATGAGTTGATATAAAATGGCATCAAGTATATCGTAATCAGGTAGCGAATCACTGTCTTTTTGGTTTGGTCGCAATTCTGCAGAAGGCGCTTTTTCAATGATGGAAATAGGAATGATTGCTGAGGCTGCATTTATAAACTTAGCCAATGCATAAACCTGCGTTTTATATAAATCGCCAAGGATACTTAATCCGCCAATCATATCGCCATAAAGGGTGCCATAACCGGTAGCCAATTCACTTTTGTTTGACGTATTTAGTACTATTTTATTAAACTTATTAGCATAAGCCATAACCAGGCTGCCCCTAATTCTGGATTGTAAATTTTCCTCTGCTACAGAAAAGGGTAATCCTTCGAAAGCGCTGGCTAAAGTAGTTTCGAATGAATCATAAATGGAGTCGATAGCAATGATATCGTGACTGCAATTTAGGTTCTTTGCTAATGCAATAGCATCCGTAACAGAATGAGAAGAGGAGAAAGGGGAGGGTAATAATAGTGTATGAACCTTGTCTGATCCAAGAGCACCACAAGCTAACGCCACCACTACGGCGCTGTCTATGCCACCAGATGAAGCGATAAGGGCATTTTTAAAACCCATTTTATTAAAATAATCTCTAATGCCAAGAATTAATGCTTGATGAATAGATGCAATAGTATTGGCAGCGGTTTGTTTGGTTTGATTTTTTTCATAAGTTGTTTCCGTATCAATTAATAAATAAGCTTCTTCAAAGTAATTTGCTTGGGAAATTAACTCCCCAGATGCATTCATAAATAAAGAACCCCCATCAAAAATAAGATCGGTTTGTGCACCAACAGCATTACAGTAAATTATAGGTAAATCATACTTTTTCGTATTAGCTAAAAGTGTTTGATTTCTTTTAGCTGCTTGATTAAAATCAAAAGGGGAGGCACTTAAATTTATAATATAGTCCGGTTTTTCTTTTACCAATTCATCCAGAGGCTGTGTGTTGTATTTATAATTTTGAATATTCCAGATATCTTCGCAAATGGTTACTGCAAATTTTACACCTTCTATTTCAATACATTGATTTTCAGATCCGGCATTAAAATAACGTGCCTCGTCGAAGATATCATAGGTAGGTAATAGTGTTTTATGAATAATTTGTTTAATAGCTCCATTATGTAAATGGTATGCGCTATTAAATAATCTTTGCGCCGCAGCAGGACTAGTACTTAGGTGGGGTGCGCCCAATAGCACATGCATATCAGCAGTATGGCTTGCTATTTCTTGAATGGCTAAACTGCAGGCTTCTATAAAGTGTTGGTGCTCTAATAAGTCTTTAGGAGGGTATCCACAAACAGCCAATTCAGAAAATACAACTAAGGATGCTTGAGCTGATTTAGCATGTTCAATAGCAGCTATTATTTTGGAAGTATTATAGGAGATATTCCCTATATGATAATTTTGCTGTGCTAATAGTATTTTCATAAATATTTTAATCGTTGTAGAGCAATACACAAAGATACAATTGCTTTGTAAAGAAATTTTATAATTTATGGCTTAATGTTTTATTTTTATTAAAAGGATTAAGTAGTTTTGCAATCATGAATTTATTCAAAAACATTGTTTTTTGTTTCGTCATCTTGCTTTTTTCAGCTTGTAATTCGAATAACAATGCCGTTAGTAGTCATTTATTTAATAGAGATAGTTTTCAATCCCTTCGATTAGACCAAGCTATTTTTAAAATAGACACGAATAGCATTGCTGCTGGTTTGCAAGACCTAAATAAACAGTATCCTGTATTTTTACCTTTTTATTTAGATACCTTAATGGGGTTTGGTATTCATAATAATTATGCGGATACCTCAATGGCTATTCAACAAGGTGTTAGGAAATTACTGACCAATCATGATTTTAGAGGTTTGTTTGATACGATATTGCAACGATATCCTTCCACAAGCACTATCGATGAGGAACTTTTTGGTGCATTTCAAAAACACAAAACACTTTTTCCATCCTTTAAGATGCCACAAGTTATTTATTTTAATTCCAACTTAAATAATTGGGGAGCTATTACTTATCAAGACACACTTCACGCTATTGTAGGTATTGGATTAGATATGTTTTTAGGCCCGCAGTTCCCATTTTATGCTTCTATTGGTGTGCCAAGTTATGCGAGTGCATTTTATACGGCTGAATTTATTCCTGTTGCCGTAATGAAATCGCTTTATTTAGATTTGGTGGCGCCATCGGCAAAGGCTACTTCTTTAGCAGAAATCATGATAGATAAAGGAATTGAACAATGTTACTTAGAACAAGTTTTGCCTAAATATTCGGCTGCTTTAAGATTATTATACACACCAGCGCAATGGGATTGGTGTGAACAAGAAGAGGCCAGCATTTATAATTATTTTATCAAGGGAAATTTATTGTACGAAAAAAACAGAAATTTATTAGTTAACTATATTCAAGAAGGTCCAACTACAATTGGTATGCCAGCAGAAAGTCCTGGTAATATCGCGGCTTACCTTGGTTATAAAATTGTAAAAGCTTATTTATCTAAATATCCAAATACGACTATTCAACAATTAATCACTTCAAAAAACAAGTTAACCATCCTCACATCAGCAGGATACAATCCCTAAAACAAGTTATGAAAAAACAAATCATTACCCTCGTTATTGCGTTATTATGCACTACCGTTGCTTCTTTTGCACAATTAACAGAAGTAGAAAAATTTCAAAAGAATTTATCCAATACCAATATCGATACGGTAGCTTGGATGCATTCCGGCACCTTAAATATAGGTTGCAATCAAGGTTTTTTGCACAACTGGGCTGCTGGTGGTGAGTTGAGTTCTATTACCATATCAGGCTTATTTAGTGGCAATCTTACACGCTATAAGCACAAACACATTTGGTCTAACAACTTAGATTTAAGCTATGGTTTATTTTATGCCTATTCTAATTCATTTATACCTAAAAAATTAGATGATCGTATTGATTTTACATCAAAATATGGTTATAAAATGAAGCCGAATAAAGATTTTTATTTTACGGCTTTAGCCAATTTTAAAACTCAGTTTACGCAAGGCTTTGATTACGCAGCCACCAATTGGACAAATAAGCCTACCTCCAATTTCTTGTCGCCCGGTTATGTAACCCTTGCCCTTGGTTTTGAGTATAGAAAAGGTAGTCAAATAACCTTGTTTCTTTCTCCTTTAGCAGCTCGTATGACATTTGCCAGTACTGAATTTACTAAACTGCTACCTACCGGTGCTTTTGGTATTGAATTTGGAAAAACAAGCAGAACAGAGCTAGGTGCTTATTTCTCTGGTCGTTATGTTAAAGAACTATCTAAAAATATTGTTTATAAAACTCGTGTGGACTTCTACACCAACTATTTAGCCCAAAATACGGTTGGCGATAATGGTTTAATTATCAAGAAAGATAATCCAGGTAATATCGATTGGTTATGGGATAATTTATTGACGTTCAAAGCAAGTAAATTAATAAATGTATCCTTGGCTACTACCTTGATTTATGATAATGATATTCCATATATACCTGCAAACGATGCTACTACAGAACCCGGAAATGGTTTAGGTTGGTGGCAAATGAAGCAGATTTTCACTATTGGTTTTCAATATAAATTTAAATAAAGCGAAGAAAAGTTCCTTGTTTGCATAATTAGCCGCAAAGTTGTAACTTGCTTATTCAATTTATTCAGAAAAAGTGTCTGCGTCGTATCAAATAAAATTACCCCAATTCGAAGGTCCTTTCGATTTATTATTGTTCTTTATAGAGCGAGATGAATTGGATATCTATAATATTCCAATATTTTCTTTAACTAAAGACTTTTTAGCCTATATACATGGCTTAGATGAATTGAATATAGAAATGGCTAGTGAATTTATTTTATTTGTTTCTACACTTATGCGCATTAAAGCCAAAATGTTGTTGCCTCGAAAAGAATTAGATGCAATGGGCAATGAGATAGATCCTAGACAAGAATTAGTAGATAAAATTATTGAGTACAAACGTTTCAAAGAAGCTTCGGAGCAAATGGTTTTGTTAGAAGCGGAACGTATGTTGTTGGCAAAAAGAGGAAACATCAAGAAGGAATTAGATCAATTGGGGGAAGACTATGCAGAGGGTACCGAAATACAAACCGTTACCATGTATAAGTTGATGAATACGTTTGAGCGTATCATGAAAAAATTGCGCGATCGTAATGATAATCCGCAACATGTAGTGGTCAAATATAATTATAGTTTAGAAGGCCAGCGGTCTTTTTTATTAGATTATATGAAATCTGCATCACAGAGTTCTTTCGAAGATGTATTTATGAAATGTGAAAATAGGATTCATGCTATTTTTACCTTCCTTGCTATTTTAGAATTAGTTCAATTGAATTATCTAGGTATAAATATTGGCACGGGAAGAAATAATTTCATTCTGGAGTGGAACAGTTCTGAAACTGCTCCTATCCTCTCAGAATAGTTATATTATAAATAAGTTATAAATAAAAGCTACTGTTTTCAGTAGCTTTTTTTTATAATTAAGATTTGTCACTTATTATAAAATACCCCATACATGTTATAAAAGAGCTATGTATTTTGATTTATTTTGAAAATCCAATAAACTTTATAAAACTTCTTTTATGTACAAAATCATCTTTAGATTACATCTTGTCTTCTTTTGCATATATTTATCAATGCCCATTTATGCTCAAATTGGA
>Ga0114980_10000483_pt1 | contig 29201 bp, 26 predicted proteins | sample S_140806_EF_Meta_FD_87018 | JGI IMG/M metagenome (GOLD analysis project Ga0114980, IMG submission 87018) | Freshwater microbial communities from Lake Simoncouche, Canada to study carbon cycling - S_140806_EF_MetaG | ecosystem: Environmental > Aquatic > Freshwater > Lake | place: Lake...
AACCAGCGTCATTTGTGAAATAACTAACTGCTGTTGGTTTACCACTGATATTATTCCAAGTAAGTGATGACAGTGTTATAAAGTTTGCATCGTTATTAAAATAACTTAATGTAGTTGGGGCATTTAATAAGTCGCTGTAGTTTCCACTGAAGACAGCGGCAACACTAATTGTTCCATCAGGAGCAACATTAATATTACTTCCTATTTTTACGCCGCCAAGAACTGAACTGGATGCTATTCCTATAGGAATAGCTGTAGTCCAAGATACATTATCACCGTCTGTTGTTAAAAATCCGTTTTCGTTAGTTGCTTGACTTGGAAGTAAATTATTAATAGCAGCAGAAGGCGATTCGGCTCCGGTACCGCCATTTTCTACTGGTAGAACACCAGTAAAACTGACTGTTACATTACCAGTAGTATTTGATACGAGTATGTTTTGACCGTTGTTTATTTGTGTGACGCCAGTGTTGGTAATCACATCATCAGCGAGACTAATTCCTGTTCCGGCTGAATACTGAGCGGCTGCACCAAATTGCGTCCATTCAATTTCACTAGTTCCAAGTGTAATTAGACCAGTAGAAATCATTATCCACTGAGTATTGCGTTGAGATACACCCTTTTGTAAGTATGTAAAATCGCCCGTTTTTATTACGCCGTTTGTACTGTTATCAAAGTCTGATGCTCTGGTTAATACCCAATTTCCTGTAATATTCGCAACTATATAGATACCGTTTTGAGTTTTATCAGTTTGATTTTTAACAAGCACACGATCATCAACCTTGACGGTAATACCATCAAGTGGCGGAAATGAGCCAGTGCCAGTAAGAGTTGCACCAATTCCATTTGAACCATTATTATAGGTCGCAGTTAAGTTTGTAGTTGTTGCGGCAACACACGAAACGCGAACATTAAAACCACTTGCAACATTATCTACATACTGTTTCGTTGCTGCATGTAATGAACTGGTAGGTGTGCCGTGTAGAGTTAGCGGACCCTGCATAATATCGCCAGTGATGTTTACAGGAACATATTGAAGTCCCGCTGTAACATCCGCTGATGTTATTGATCTCCAAACTACATTAGTGCCGTCTGAACCTAGTAATTTATTAGTAGTAGTTGCCTCACGCTGTGCTGGTAATAAATTATTAATGGCCTCGTTTGGACTAGTAGCTCCTGTACCGCCGTGTTGTACATTTAGTATTCCACCAACTGAAAATGTACCGCTAGTGGTTATTGGGCCTCCAGTAAATTCCAGCCCAGTTTGACCCGGATCTATATCAACTGATTTTACTGTTCCAAAATCTGGTTTGGAATCAAAATATTTTATTGTTGAATTGCCGTCCTTGTAGAACAGTTTTCCATCGGCATAGTTAATTGCAAGTTCTCCAAATGACAATTCTGTAGCTCGTGGACTTACTCCAGCAACCGATGAATTTTTTGTAATAATCGTTGTTGTCATTTATCTATTCCTTGTTTAACCAAAGGTTCCGCCATTTATTGTTGTTATTAAGGTATCAACATAATACTTATTAACCAAGTCTTTATCCTCTAATCCGTCGGAATATTCAAGTGGACTTGGCCCAGTTACCGTAACTTTGTTTAGATTGTTAGCCGGTAAAATCATGGTAGTGTCACCAGACTGTGATTCCAGATTTAGATTAGAAGTTTTTGCACGAAGCGTTAATCTTTCTCCGGTATTAGTTTGCATAACTAAATTATTAGTGCCAGTAACAACTATAGTACCAGTTCCATTTGGTTTTAGAACTAAATCAGAATCTGTTCCAGTGGAACTTATTGTGGCATTTGCACCATCAATAAGTATCGGTTTAGTTTCTCCAACTGTTAGCTTTGTTTCTGTTGGATTAAAGGTAAAACTGGATGATTGCCCAACTGGTTGTGTTCCATTACCATATAAAACTTGATTTGATGTTAATTCTGTTTTTCCAGTTCCACCCTTGCTAACTGGAACAGTATCAAGTTCCACGGTTAGAACATCACCCACTACTGTAATTTTTATTGGATCTGTTGCCCCTATATTCGTAGAACCAGCGCCACTGCCAATTGCTTTCCATTCACTACCGTTCCAATATTCTGCTGTTGGTGTAGTCTCGGTATTAATACGCAACATTCCAACTGTTGGTTCACTTGGTCGTTGACTATTATTTCCAACGGGAATACTTACGGCAGCGTTGCCATCAAACTTTAATACTCCTGTTTGTTGTAAGCTCAGCGATGTTGACGAAAAAAATAATTTCCCTGTTGGGCTGATAATATTTACATCTGAGTTAAACGCGGTCAGTGAAGATGCTATTAACGGAACGAAATCAACTTCGTTTGACTGTCTTACACTAAAATTACCGGTCGTCACATCATAATAGACTGTTCCGCCATCTTTACCGTATTGCACTGAGCTAGCCGTACCCTTTAAGCCATAATTTTTTGTGTAAGTCATATTAAATTCCTAACTTAAATATTTATATCACTGTTGTATTAAACATATGTGATGATTATGATTGCTTCGCCTACGGTTGATAGTCCAGAACTAAATGATCCAGTTAGTGTTACGTCTCCATCTATGTTTACACCGGTACTACCTCCAATTCCGAATTTAACAGCGGTATCGGTTACATAAGTTCCTAGCTCATTCAAGTTATTCATGTCAACAGTCATTAATCCATTTAAAGATGCGACACTTGAATTGGCAGAATCAATTTTGTAACCTAATTGCAGTAGTGGTGTGCCATCAAAAGCAGTAGTTACATTTACTGCAATTGACACCACACGACGGCCAGTAGTTAGTTGTGTGATATTAAAAGTAGATGCTGTAGAAGATGTCACTGAATATGATGCGGTTTTACTATCAATATTAGCTGAACTTTGTCTACTCAATAACGTCCATTCTGTGCCGGTCCACAACCACAGACTCCATTGATTAACATAATTTCCATTTTCGTCATCACTATTAATTACATGTGCCTGATCTCCTATCAGAGAATACAGTGCATCTCTTGCAGCAATGTCAGCGACCACCGATGTTGTGGTGTTTCTTAGTCCTTGCTCTATTAGCAATCCAAGAGCATATCGTCCATTTTGACCACTAGTTACAGCGGCAGTAGAGAAGAAACTGCCCTGTACATCTCTAATAGTCATGGGACCTCCATCCTCTCTAGCTAAACGCAGTACAAATGTACTTGTATTTGCACTGGTAGTTAATGGCAGACCTGAGATACTGGATGATCCAGCAAAGGGTGTACTATTAGTATCCCCGCTTACATTAGCTATAGTTATTGATTGACCAATGACATTAGTGAGTATTAATTGTCCAGTAGGACTCACACTTGCCACTATATTAGTAATATTAGCTGCATTAATGTCCGTCGCCATATCAGTAGCATCAGCGGTGCCGGCGCCGTTTAAAACAGCCCCGCTAGTAGTAGTAGAAAAACTTACAGTGGTTCCATTAATAGTGGCACTGAATGGGACATAACCACCTACTATTCCATAAGAAGTATTACCTATACTAGAAGTTGCTGCAGTTGCTCCGTTGACGGCACTAGCAGTTACTTTATGTCGTGCAGTTTTAGCATTTATTAAAGTAACAGCTTGATTCAAATTATATGTTCCAGTTCCTGATAAAGTTACAGTAACACGATTAATTTCTACGATATCCCCGTCGCTTCCCGTTGGGGTAATTCCCGTTCCAATAGTCACAGTTTCTATGGCATTTGCTATTTTCATATAAACTGGGCGTTTTCCAGCACTATCTGTGGTCAAATCTCCAGTTCCGTCTACACTTGGATATATGTAATCGCCTACATTTCCAGGCAGTGCTGGTACATAATCAATTATTCCGTTTGCTGGTCGCAATATAAATTGATTTGGTCCAGGACCAGCATCAACTACTGTTCCTATAAACTTAATGATATTATCAGCATTGCTTTTTGCAAAAGTTTCATTTTCTATACAAATAGCGTCCCCGACTTCAAATCCATGATTTGTTTTTTCTAACAAGTAATTAGTTAGCGGATTCAAATAGTTGAATCTACTCATAACATTAGGATAAAAAGTAGAACTTACTATTCCCGGTAATGGGTCAAGCATTGGAAGTCCATTTTCATTTATCTGAAAAAATATTACATTACCTGGGACATTAATAGATCCATTTCCTGATCTATATGTATTGTATCGCAAACGATCTTCGCATATTGCTACTAGAGCAGATTCAGTTTTACTTACTATGCTTACTACTTGTAGAACTTTCCCATCGTCCGCACCAGCAACAAAGTCCCCAACTTCTACATCTTGTGCATTATATACATATGGTATTCTTGTTAAATGGCTTCCGTGAGCATTGTTAGCGATATTAAAGGTAATTCTAAATCTATATGGCTTAGGATTTGTACCTTGAGAATAGTACGGATCATCAGTTCCATACGAATAAGGCCATAAATCCAAATTTATAATACTCTGAGCAATGCCAGCTATAACTTTAGGAGGCTTACCCAATCCTATGGAATTAGTTTTCCAAGAAATTATAGGCATTTTAGATTCCTGTAAATACTACAACGCAGTGTGTAGTTTGTCCTAACCCAGCACTAGCTAATGTAATACTTCTAGTTAATGCTAATTTAGGCTTATGTGTACTGGTAGTCCATGCACTAAACATAGTAGGACTTCCTGCTGTGCCGCCCGCGGGAATAGTTCTAGTAGTAACAGTAGCTTCAACATGTTTCATGCTATACAAATTTTGTGTTCTAACATATCCATATATTAATGCTGAAAATGGGGCAGCCGCAAAATCTGTTAGTGTGAACTCTACTTCAGCAACCGAAGAGGTAGCATCAGTAATAGTGGCGGTTCCAGTTCCGGTTAAAGTAGTAACAGCAGTTAAGTTTCCTGAAGCATCATAATCTACTCTTACCGCAAGCTGTTTTACGAAAGACCCGCCGCTTGCTATTGTGCCCCACTCTAACCCAGTTTGATCTTGTTTAACTCGTAATACTTGACCCCCTGCGCCAATAGTAGTTAGTCCAGTACCACCCTGTGCGGTGCCGACGGTAGGCTGTATAAATGTAATACTTGTTGTACCAACAGTTATTGCTCCAGCAGCATTCATTACCCACTGAGTTGAAGCTAATGTACCTTCACCAATAAAGAATGCGTCACCAGCTTGAATGTTAGCAGTACTATTAAAATCAATTGTTCTAGTTAGCACAAATGGATTTACTGTTGTTAGTTCATAAATGCCATTCTGACTAGCAGTTGTTTGATTTTTAACCAGTATGCGATCACCCAATGCCAGTGTCACGCTGTTAATTGCACCTAAAGCACCTGTTCCGGTTAGTGTTGCACCAACACCAAGAGTACCATTGGCATATGTGGCAGTTATATTACTAGATGTAGCAGTTCTTGCTGACAACTTTTGTGTTAGAGCGTCAACATATTGTTTTGGTGTTGCGCCGAGCGCTACTGTTGGGTTTCCATTTAATGTTAGAGGACCAGTGAGTGTACCGCCTGATAGTGGCAGTGCTGCTCCAATTAATGATACTCCAGCAGGCCATGCACCACTGGCTTTTGGACCAAATAGTGTACTGGTAGCTGTATTGATGTAGGAATCGCCATTATTGCCAGTAGCACCTGTTGGATTTGTTGTTCCTGTTAACATCTGTGACCCACCAGGTCCAACTAGTGATACTCCAGCGGGCCATGTTCCACTGGCTTTTGGTCCAAATAGTGTGTTTGTAGTTGTGTTGATGTAGAAATCGCCGTTGTTGCCTACTGTAGTTGGATTAGTTGTTCCATTTAGTACTTGAGTGCCAGGATCACCCTTAGCTCCAGCATCTCCTTTATCACCCTTGTCGCCAGTATTACCAGTAGTACCAGTGTCGCCCTTGGGTCCAACTAGTGAAACTCCAGCAGGCCATGTTCCACTGGCTTTTGGTCCAAATAGTGTGTTTGTAGTTGTGTTGATATAGAAATCGCCGTTGTTGCCTACTGTAGTTGGATTAGCTGAACCGCTGAGAATTTGAGATCCAGCGGGACCAACTAGTGAAACTCCAGCAGGCCATGTTCCACTGGCTTTTGGTCCAAATAGTGTGTTTGTAGTTGTGTTGATGTAGAAATCACCATTATTGCCAGTAGCACCTGTTGGGTCAGTTGTTCCATTTAGTACTTGAGTACCAGGAATTCCAACTAGTGATACTCCAGCGGGCCATGCACCACCAGCTTTTGGTCCAAATAGTCTATTTGTGTTTGTGTTGATGTAGAAATCACCATTATTGCCAGTAGCACCTGTTGGGTCAGTTGTTCCATTGAGTACTTGAGTACCGGGATCGCCCTTAGCACCAGTATCACCCTTAGCACCAGCATTGCCAGTGTCACCCTTAGCACCAGTATCACCCTTAGCTCCAACTAGTGATACTCCAGCGGGCCATGCACCACCAGCTTTTGGTCCAAATAGATTATTTGTAGCGGTGTTGATGTAGAAATCACCATTATTGCCAGTAGCACCTATTGGGTCAGTTGTTCCATTTAGTACTTGAGTTCCGGGTGATCCAACAAATGGAACTCCGGCGGGCCATGCACCACCGACTTTTGGTCCAAATAGATTATTTGTAGCGGTGTTGACATAGAAATCGCCATTAATACCATTGGCGCCTGTTGGGTTAATTGTACCGGTTAATATCTGTGTTCCCGGTGCACCAATTAATGACACTCCAGCGGGCCATGCACCACCAGCTTTTGGTCCAAATAGTATATTTGTGTTTGTGTTGATGTAGAAATCACCATTATTGCCAGTAGCACCTGTTGGGTCAGTTGTTCCATTTAGTACTTGAGTTCCGGGATCACCCTTAGCTCCATCGGCGCCGTCGGCTCCAATTAATGATACTCCGGCGGGCCATGCACCACCGGCTTTAGGTCCAAATAGAGTACTGGTAGCGGTATTGATGTAGAAATCGCCATTATTGCCAGTAGCACCTATTGGGTCAGTTGTTCCATTGCGAACTGGTGTTCCAGCAGGTCCAACTAGAGATACTCCAGAGGGCCACGCATCGTTTAGTTTAGGTCCAAATAGTGTATTTGTGTTTGTGTTGATGTAGAAATCACCATTATTACCAGTAGCACCTGTTGGGTCAGTTGTTCCATTGCGTAATTGAGCTCCACTTCCACCACTACCTCCAGCAGAACTTATAACTCCATCAGAATTAATAGTAACAGTAACACCGTCTACTCTAACACCACCCAACACACCAGTTGCGCTTGTTCCAGCCTTTGGCAATGTATATTCAGGAACATATTCAAATGCTGTCCCAGCAGAATTAACTTTTAGATAATGATTTGCAGAACCAAGCTGTGTTAGTCCTGTTCCGCCGTGTTTTGGAGCTAGTGAACCAGCTAGAGTAAATACTCCAGAACTGGTTATAGGATTTGTAGTAGATGCTGAAATTGTTAGTCCGGTTTCTCCAGTTGAAAATCCAACGCTAGTCACTGTTCCAGTTCCACTGGTATTACCCCACTTTACTTTTCCGCCCCCAGTTGTAACCAATACCTGTCCATCAGTTCCACCGGGAATAGTCAACTTGCTCGGGTCTGGAAATGCAAACACGTCTGCAACTTCAAGCTTATCAACTTTTAGTAATTTTGATGCTGGGTTAAATGTAAACGAGCCATCTCCATCTAAATTACCACCATTATTAAATTGAATATAGTTATCGGCGCCGCCGGGTTCATCTACATATACAAATTGTTGCACTGAACGCTGATCTACACCAGTGACATATATGTCCTTGTCCGTGCTAAATACACTGTACGAATCAACATTAATAGCATTACCTTCTGTGCTTGTTAAACCAGCAATTATCACTGATTTTTCACCGGTAGTTGGTGCTACAGAATTAATAAAGTTTGTTAATCCAGCGGTTCCAGTCTGCACAGAGGTTCCAATTGAGTCCACTTGAGTCGTATTTGCTGAAAGCGGCGCAGCAAATGCAGAAGAATTTAGTAACGCTCCAGTTACTACGGGATCATCATTTGGTATTATGGTTTGTGTTGGGATTTTGATTGCCATTGTGTTTTCCTCTTATAGTCGCATTTCTGCGAATTAATAATTCATAATGTATTTAGTCACCATCCATTTTTTTAATTATCCAGCTATCTAAAAATTATGACCATAAAAAAAGACCGCATATGCGGTCTTTTTAAGAAAGTGTCAACTTTACTGTCAAGCAGTTTCAGCAGCAGTTTCAGCAGCAGTTTCAATCATTTGAATTTTACCAGCAGACTTCATTGCTTCTAAGTAGCTTTGACCAAGAGTTGTAATTAACACATCCTGTAGCTGAGCAGAATATGAGAATCCACCACGATGTGATAGCATTACACGCTTGTCAACATATACTTTTCCGCCAACTGAGCGCCAGTTGTCACAGAAGTTCCAATCTTCATTATTAAATACTCCATTTTTGACACCAGCATTGAAGTAAGTACGAAGATACTTGTCATGTTCCGCAGGAGCAGCAGTATCATTGCTGTACTGAACTACATCTGGATGATTGTCTAGCTTGGAAAATACATCACGCTTGATCAACATGAATCCAGCTCCAGTGCGAGCTACTTCGTGCAATCCATCTGGACCCTCTTCTGCATTATCCAAGACATTGACTACCCATCTAATTGGAATAGTCTTGGTAGAATACAATCCACTGATAACATCTACTTTTCTGTTTAGTAGAACTAATAGATGCCATGGCTCCCAACCAATTTCGCTATCAATAAACATTAGATGAGACTTGTCCTCTTGTGACAAGAACTTTGCAGCAAGAGTATTTCGTGCTCGTGCTGGTACTTGTTCGTTAGTAACGGTCTCGATGGACCATTCAATACCGAACTGTCGTGCTGCATTTGAAAACTTGATAAAGCTACCAAATGAAGTCTCTGTTACTAGACCGTTATGACACGGCATAGCAAGATGTACACGAGTAGAACGAAGATAATCTAAATCTACTTGCACACCATCTTCGGTTTTTTCAGCAACTGTCTCAGATACAGTTCCGCCAATGCTAGCCTCTTGTGGAGACTTGTCTGCTAATTCTTGAATTGCCTCTACGGGCACTTTTGACTTTCTAGTTTTCTTTGCTACCATTTTGTTACCTTTCATAAGCAAGAGTGAAATATGATAACAATATTTACAGCAACTGTCAACTACTAAATTATTTTTCTTCTATATAATCAGCATTTTCGGACAACTTAGTTTTTGCTGTCTCTGATTGCTTTAAGAGTTTCAGGCTTTGAATTGATTCCTTGATCAAGCTCAAAAGCTTCATCCTTTGCTCTGGGCTAGCCGCGCTAAGCAAAGATCTACTTTCTTTTATCAAAGAAATCAATTTCTGCTGGTTCATATTAATAACTCACACTGACAAAATGCACTGACCCAACAGTCCAGTCAACAACTCTTGCCCGTAATAGAACAAAGTTGCCAGTAAAGTTCGTAAACCCACTGAATTGCGTAGTATCAATTTGATGTATTAAAAACCAATCATCATCACTTGGGTCAGTTTCTAGTGTGCCCTCTAATAGAACATCAGCAACAAAATTATTGCTAAACGACCACGCAAAAGTTTGTAAGTTGCTGCCAGAAATATAATATCCAGCAGCCTCGACAGCAGTTCCAGTTACTGTGGTTGATTCTCCATCAGTACCAGAATGTGGCTGAGCACTTAATAAGTTTAGCGTGGTTGTTTGAGCCATTATGCCGATTCTACTTCAATAACAACACTGTCGCCAAGTAACTCTTGTGCAACCTGCTCTAGAGCAACAATAACTTCGTCTGTTAGTAACGACGGTTCATTCTGTTCAGATTTAACTAATTTGCTAATCTTTAACACAACCACTTCTTGGTGAATTTTTGCCATTTTGAACTCCTATTCTACTGTATTTATTCTTTTTTGAATATTGCTGAGTTTGCGTACAAGACCGGGAAACTTAAGCATCAAATAGGTAACATGTGTATCATCATCCATGTCAATATAATAGTAAGACTGAATTATCCTTGCTTTTAGTGTAGTAGTCCAATCGTTTAATCTGTTACTACAAACAATATCTGTTGAATTATTCTGAACATAAGTGATAAAGTCGCACTTATCGGCGGTACTCAGCATCATGCAAGAAAAATATAATCTGTATTTTTTCTTAGGAAATAAATGATAGATTACATCACGCTCAAAATCTTGCATTTTCTGAGCTTTATACAATGTTATTGCTAATTGTTCAATATCATATTCAGCACCAATAAAACTATCTATTAATTTTTCCAGTGGTGCGGGATCATTAAAATAAACAGTAACACAATCAAAAGAGATAACAGTTCTCAGTTGAGATTTTGAATCCTTATTAGATTTTATCCATTTCAAAAATATTCGTATCAATTGATCATTGCTTCCAACTATTTCATTGACATTGATATTTTTAACATTAGTAAAGCGTCCATATGGATAATACACACATGCACTTTTTAATCTAATATCAAAATGTGCATCATCGCGAATATTTCTAAAATAGTGAATACCCATGATGTCAAACTTCATTTTGTACTGATATGTATCAAAATAATAGTTGACGCGAGTTTTATCTACTATGTGATTAGTGAACAGTGATGATTCCATCTGTACCTACCATTCCAAAAGCATCGTTTAACTTAAGATTATTAACAATCGCGAATTCAATCTTTTCATTTACAAAATTAACATGTATTGTCGCGTTCTTCAGCTTTTCAAACAAAATCTTCTTACTGAGTGGAACACGAATTAACTCATCAATCTTGCGAGCCAGTGGTCTGGCGCCCATCTTGTCGTCATAACCAATCTTGCCAAGATGCTCAATTGCAGTTTCGCTAAAAACAATACCAAGTTCGTGCTGACTTGCTAATTGCTTTTTTAGTTCATTAGTGAACTTTATCACAATCTTCTTAATTGCAAGCATATCCAATTTACTGAACTTGCAAACCATATCAATTCTATTTCGCAATTCTGGCTTAAAGAACTCTTTCAATGCTTTTTCATCTGTGTCTGTTTTGCGTTGATCTCCAAAACCAATATTGTTACGCTCACTGTCTGCTGCGCCCATGTTACTGGTCATAATAACAATAGTGTTCTTGGCACTCACACGCTTTCCGTTGGTTCCAGTAATAGTGCCTTCATCAAGTAGCTGTAAGAACAAGTTGTAAACATCTGGATGTGCTTTTTCAACTTCATCAAACAGTAAAATAGAGTATGGGTTTTTGCTCAAATCATTGATAATCTTTCCACCACCAAGATTACTGTCTTCATAACCAACATACCCAGGTGGGGCTCCAATCAAACCAGCAACACTGTGCTTTTCCTGATACTCGCTCATGTCGTACTTGAGTAATGGCATATCCAAGTTTTCACTTAGCAATCGTGCCAGCTCCGTCTTACCCGTTCCAGTTGGTCCCAAGAACAAGAAACTTGCCATAGGCTTCTTTTCATTTGAAATTCCGGCATAGCTTACATACACACGGTCCAATACTTGTTCTACTACATGTTCTTGTCCGTATAGCTTTTCTTTGATCCCACTTTCCAAGTTAATAATATGCTCATTCTTATTAGTATCAAGTTTGCTTTCTGGAATATTGGCCATTTTGCTGATTTGCTCACGAATGTTGACATTAGTAATGTTGGCACCAATATTGTTTTCTACACGCTGTTTTGCACATGCTGCATCTAACAAGTCAATACTCTTGTCTGGGTTCTTCTTGTCGTGGATATACCTTGAACCGTAATCAATCGCGCTACGAATTGCACTTTCTTCAATAGTCACATTGTGAAACTCATTTAGACGACTTGCAAGTCCTGTTAGAATTTTAGTTGTTGTCTCAAGACTTGGCTCATCAATGCTCACACGATAAAAGCGTCTCATCAGAGCGCGATCTTTTTCAAATGACTCGTAGTATTCTTCCCATGTAGTGCTGGCAATTATTTTTAATGTTCCCTTGGTAATAGCAGGCTTGATCATGTTTGCAAAATCAACGCTGCTGTTAGTGCTTCCACCGGCACCGCGCATAGTATGAGCTTCGTCAATAAAAAGAATTACATTCTTCTTGGTGTTCAATGCCTCTAGAACATTTTTTACTTTTTCTTCAAAATCACCGCGATACTTACTACCAGCCAACAAACTACCAATCTCAAGTGAATAGAGTTCGTGATCTTTTAGAAAATCTGGAACATCATTGTTGACAATTTTATAAGCAATACCCTCTGACACGGCCGTCTTGCCAACACCTGGATCTCCAACCATCAACACATTACTCTTGTACTTCTTGGCAAGAATATTTACAATATCATAGATCTCGGGATCTCGTCCAATAACTGGATCAATCTTACCGTCGCGCGCCATCTGTGTAAGATTAATAGTATGTTCTTCTAGTACTTCTTCTGCCTGTTCAACATTCATCTTAGCAGATTTTACATTCTTTGCATTTTTCTGCCAGAATGCAACAAACTCATTTCGTGTTACACCCCACTTGAGTAGAAAATAATGAGCATGACTATTAGTTTCTGTAATCAGACTCAAATACAAGTCAATGATTTCAATTTGTCGGCGACCAGTAAACAATACTTGAGTAACAGCCCGATTAAATACTCGTTCTAGTGCGTTAGTTCTCTTTGGATGAAAGTCACTGTCAGTAGTCTTGTCAATCAGAACGGTTTGATTATCCAAATGTGCAGTTAGATCAATAACCATTGCGTCTACATCTACGCCGAAATCATCCAAGTGTCTCTTAAAAGTATCATGTGTTATCATACTCAGCAGTGTATGCTCTAGTGTTACATACTGGTGTTTTCGTTGACGAGCCATAGACACTGCTCGCTCAATAATTTGTTCAACTTCTGGATTATTGATCATTCTCTAAACCTTTCTTCTTAGTTTTTCTTGCTCAATGGCAATTAATAATTCGTTGCTTATTGTATCAGGAATTTCAGCTTTAATCAATATATATTGGTCACCAACAGCTTGTGCATTACTCAATCCGTGTCCAGGTAATCTAAGCTGATGATCCGATTTACTAAGTTTGCTTAGCTTTATTTCCAATTCTTTTCCATGTACAGTAACAAAGTTTAGTGTTGTTCCTAAAATCAAATCAAAAACATTAACAGTAACAGTTGAGTACAAATCCAATCCATTTCTATTGAATTTTGAATGTTGATTGACAAAAAATGTAATCTGAATACTAACATTCTCTAATAATTCATCGTATCTGTACATTTGTCCGCTTTCAACGCCGCGAGGAACATTTATTTGTACATATTTTTGACCCTGATTAGAGTTTATTTGTAGTGTTTGTACGCTGTCATGTAATATCTGCTCTAGCGTGAGTTGAATTGAAAAATTATATAGCTGTCTGGCAGAACCCGCACCTCTCATATTAAACATGTTGAAAATATCATTCATGTTTCCAAAATTAAAATGCATCTCGTGATTTGAAGGCGGATTATCAAACTGTGCGCGTCTGTTAGGATCGCAGAGTGTGTCATATGCGCCCTGAATTTCCTGAAATCTTTTTGTATCACCGCCTCGATCAGGATGATGCTGTGCTGCTAATTTTCTATATGCTTTTTTGATGTCTTCTTGTGTTGAGTTTCTATCAACTCCAAGTGTATTATATGGGTCCATCAAGTATATATTCTTATGTTTTGCCTTCTAATTTTTCTTTTGTGCGTCCATACACTGCAATACCCAAAACAGCACCCATGGCAATATGATATAGTCCAGCACCCTGTAACGTCAATGGTTGCCACTGACTAGTAACTTGTCCACCCTGCATAGATTGTAAAATACTCCATAGTATTGGAAATATAACAAAATCAGCAGTGCAAGCAATTACATAGTGCCATGCCATTACTGGTCTCCATCTTTTGTTAATCCAATCCTTATTTGTATTTTCTACCAACACATCTGCACCAGTTGCTGCATTGCTACTAGCAGGAGCAGTTAAAGTAGGCTGACTAACTGAGTCGGATCTATTGTTTTTCTGAATTGAATCAATATAAGAATATTGATTAGATTGATTATAGCCAGGCTGTTGAAACTGTGAGACTTCTGAATCTGCAACCAACGCTGCATATGTTTCATCATCTGTTGCAGTTGGAGCATTGGTTCTTTTTGCTAATAGAGTTGACATATTAGTAAATTCCGGCCTGTCGTTGAATATTAATCAAATCAGAATCCGTATCTTCGTATGTTTTAACTGTTTTTAATCCTGCTATTTCTCTCCACTCATTCAATTCAGTCTCATTTTTACTTCTGTAATCAGATGCACTTAGTGTTATGTTAGACTGAATGTTTTCTTTTGTTGCTGGATATCTTTCGTGTTTTATTTTTAGACTCCAATCTTCAGCTTTAACTCCAGTAAGAGTATCCAAATCACTAAGAACTTCCATTATCTTACGGGCAGAACTTGGTCTGCGGTTCATTTCTGCAAAAACATAATATTTACCACGCTCTACTTCGCCTGGACTAAGATCTGCGTCTATAATAAACTCATAGCCACGCTCTAGCCATGCTACTAAATCTTCACCTGCCTTTTTTGACTTGATAATAAAGTTTAGAGTAATTATGTCCTCATCATTTCCTATTCTGGACTTGAATTCATCTATTCCCAATAGCGGAATTAATTGATGTTCAAAATCCAAATAAGATAAACTTTCATTTAACTGAGTCATATTAATCCCCCTGGTCCCCCAAGTGGTGGCCCGCCTAAGGATGGCATAGGTCCTCCTAGCGATGGCATAAATCCTTCGCCGCCAGGCTGTTCCTGATCTTTAAGACCTTCAGTGTCATAATCTCGCTCGTATGCACTATCCAAATCTTCTAAATCAATAGTTTGATTTGCTATGTCAATACTTCCTTCTCTCATATCAGAAATCAGTTGTTTTGGAATTGTGATATTAATAATCCACACTTCTCTGTCAATCAATTTTGGATAGTGCGTACCAGGTTTGAAGTCATCTGGTGTCTCTATGTGAATTGGCATTTTTATTTTTGTTTTTCTAAAAGCAACTTTGCAACCTAGCGGCAACAATCTTTTAGCTCCACGAGGATCTGGCATTAAACTTGATGGCCACATGAATGTACAAGATACTGTGTACCTGGATACTACTGGCCCATCTACCAATTCTCCTAAATTCCAATGTTTGAATGCGTATATGTCGGATTCGTCTAACACTCTTTCAAAATCCAATAGTGTAGACATAGTTCCGTCACTGGTATATATTCCCTTGACATTATTAACTATTTCGTCCCATTGCGGGGAATCAATAAAGGTATACTTTTTTGCCATGATATACTATTTATCAATCGTTGAATAAATAGTATTAATCAACAGCGAGAACAACTATGACCGTCAATGAACTACTAAAAAAATTAGCTCAAATTATGTACGATAAAGAGTCCGAAGAAACCTCTGACTCAGAGTCTGAAGACTTAGAAGACACTGGAGTATTCATGCCTCCATTACAAGCAGAAATAGAGTTGCTTAAAAAGTCAACAGGCGTAGAAAATGTATACGATCAGGAAGATGTATCATCTTGCGATGAACAAGATTACAAAGAAGAGGAAGAAGACGAACTTGATAGTATAAAAAGAATTGCCGGAATTGACTCTGCAATAATTGCCGGCAGTATTCGTCCTCCGATAGCATAAAGTGGGCCGCATTCAACGAATATTCAGTAGTAGAGGTAGTACCGATATTAACACATATGTCGGAGATCGCGGTCGTCTATTTTACGAAGAAAGTGACACTCCAGGTCAAGCACCAGTATTAAGATACAGCGATGGAGTTACTCCAGGCGGGCTTCCAATCGCAGGTGGTGAGGGAGGTGGCGGAGGAAGTGTTACTAGCGTAGATATAAGTGGAGGAACCACTGGTTTAACAACTAGCGGTAGTCCAATAGTATCCAATGGAACAATAACACTTGACGGTATAGTTAATATGTCAGCGGGTGGAACTGGCGCAAATAACGCTACCACTGCTAGAACAAACCTAGACGCGGCAAGACGCGGTGCTAACAGCGACATTACCAGTCTTAGCGGACTTACTACTGCACTAGGTGTAACACAGGGCGGAACTGGAGCATCAACACTAAGTGGATATCTTCGCGGAAATGGATCATCTCCTATAAATGGAACAGATACAATACCATTCAGTGATATCACGGGTCTTGTTCCAGTAAGTCAGGGCGGAACAGGACAGAGTAGCTTTACTGCTGGATTTTTAATCAGTGATGGTACTTCTTTAAGTACCACCAATTTAATTTCAGGAAACAGTATTGACGGTAACATTGTTGGAAATTCAGCAAATGTTACTGGAATAGTAGGAATAAATCACGGCGGAACTGGAGCAGTTACCCCAAGCACCGCAAGAGCAGCACTAGAAGCTGCACGAAGTGGTTCTAACGGTGATATTACTAGTTTAAGCGGATTGACAACTCCGTTAAGTATAGAACAGGGGGGAACTGGAGCACTTAGTGCAGCAGCAGCATTAACAGCACTGTTGCCAACACAGACTAGCAACGCAAATAAGTTTCTTAAAACAGACGGTACAACAGCAAGTTGGTCACAAATCCCTAGTGCTAGCAGAGTGTTAACAGTTGGAATAGATGCCCCAAGCATACAAGATTGTATCAATCTAGCTTCAGATGCGTCTGCAACTACTGCGTATATAGTTCAGATTCCACCAGGTAGATATACAGAAAACCTTACGCTAAAGGGCGGAGTAATGGTTCGCGGAATGGGCAACCCAGGTGATACCGTCAGTGTTGTTATAACTGGATATCATACTCTTAATGGAACAGCAGTCAATGCACTTAATAACAGAGTAACAATTGCAAATATACTGTTTGTATCTGATAATTCACTCAATCCAGTATTTGCAATTAGTGGGACAACAGCAACACAGTTTAACATACAAGGATGTTATATTCAGAACACAACCGCAAATACCTCTGCTGTTTCGTTTTCAGTAGGAACAAATGCATCAGTGTACTTGGACAATTGTATTGTTCAAATGGCAGCAAGCAGTGGAGGAACTCAATTCAATATGAGCGGAGGATCACTCTATCTACGAACCGTGCGTTCTAACGGCGGCAGTAAAATTATTAATATGACCTCTGCGGCCTATGCAGAAATAGCATATTGCGTGCTAAGTTGTGCTGGAACTACTGAAGCTATAACAGTATATGGAAATGGAGCACTAGGAGCTTATCCACTAAGTGGACTCATAAGTGCTGATTGGAGTTCTTTTCAAAATACCGCATCAAATGGAAACGGAATAAACCTATCAGCTAGCGGAGCCACAGTGTGGGCCTTCTCATGTACATTTGATGTGTTAAGTGGAGCATCAAATTATGTAGTGACTGGAGTAGCTGGTTCTGAATTTGCTCAACTAAACAATAACTACGGAAATATAGCTGGAATATTGACTAGAAATGTTAAAATTAAAAATACTGTATCACTATTAACTTATACTGGATCTTTAACTTCATCTGCGTGACGCACAGAATAATATTTATCAAATATACAAGCGAAATAAGTGTTACAGTGTTGAACTGTATATCTTCTTAAATACATGTGTTGTTAATATAACAACACACTTAACAAATTAGGAGATATAACTTGGGTAGAAGAAGAAACAGCGCACTTCGCAAAGAGCAAGACCATCAATTTAGCATGATTACAAACAAACAAGCTAAGACATTCTATCAAAAGCATGACCATAAACCGGAAACAAACATGATTCCGTTTAATCCGATGAAAGTCAAGCGTCAGATAGAATTAGTACCCAAAACAATTAATCAGGAGAATTACATACTGGCACTGACTAATCCAGACACCGATGTTGTAGTGGTTAGTGGACCCGCAGGAACTGGAAAAACATATCTAGCAATGTTGGCCGCAATCAAATCAATGAGAAGCAAAGAATGTGAGAGAATTGTTCTATGTCGTCCATCAATTTCAATTGAAGACGAAAATCATGGATTTTTACCAGGAGACTTGAATTCAAAACTAGAACCCTGGGTTAAACCAATGATAGATGTTCTCAGAGAATATTATTCTATGAAAGAAATAGAACACATGTTAGCAGAACAAATTATTGAATTTGCACCACTTGGAATGATGCGCGGTAGAACATTCAAAAACACCTGGATCTTTGCAGACGAAATGCAAAACGGGACTCCAACTCAGTTTAAGATGTTATTAACTCGCATAGGACAGGGCAGTAAAATCATAATAGGCGGCGATGTAGAGCAAACCGATAGAAAAAAACCAGATAATGGTCTAATGGACTTCAAAGAAAAAATTCAAAGAAATCCAATAAAAGGCATCGAACTCTGCGAATTTGATAGAAGAGACATTCAGCGTCACCGTATTATTGACGATGTATTAACTCTATATAAATAACAGACACACTGACATAGAGTAAATATGTGTGAAACTGAATATATCCCCACGGTTAAGGAGGTGTTTTTGCAGCCGTAATTCAGTATTCACAAAAAAGCCTGCTTAAGCAGGCTTTTGATTTTTCGCTGTGTTTTTGTTGATTAACTCTAGTTGCTCAATAAGCTGCGGGTAAATCTTACTGTAATAATCATGCATTTTTTCAAATGATGTAGGAAATACAGATCCATTGATTACAGATTTAACAACCCGACGCTCTTTATAATCAAGTATGATATTACACATGGACTCGTCTGTCTTTTTTAGACGCTTGCTGAATCCAATCTGTTCATCTATTTGATTATTTGGTTTTTTATAGAAAGAAACCAGCAGATATCTCATTGAGTCAACTCACAGAGTGTTGCTGCCAGTGAAATTTCCGGAATTCCAACTAGACTAAGATTAGCAAGACCATTGCGAATAGTAATGATTGCTGCATCTTTGCGCTCCTGTGTATCACCCCATAGATTTAGATTTTGATACATCCAACGGTAAATGTCTTCAACTCTACTAGGATTCAAACTTAAAAACTGTAGTAAATTCTGTCTTGCCTCAAGAATTTTTCCACACTTGAACAATTCAGTAACTTCTACAAGCATGGCGTCTTGTTCATTAGCACCGTTTTGTACATTCAATAGAGTTCCAGTGCTACTATTAACTTGCAATAGATTTAGACACTTACGCAAATCTGGATATGTACTAGCAACATAATTGTCTAGCGTATCTAAATCAAACTCAATATTTTCAGAAACCAACACAGTTGCGGCGCGAGCCGTGAATTCTGTACGATCTGCTTTGGTAATTGTAAACACTGGACAGCGCGACTTAAGAGCAGGAATAATTCTGTGCTCATAGTTGCAAGTCAAAATAAATCTGACACTGCTACTGTATACTTCGATATCGCTGCGTAACATGGCTTGACCATTTGGAGTCAGATAATCAGACTCGTCAAGTAGTACTACTTTGAATTTTCCAAATGGCATAGTTTGTACAAAACTCAATACCTTGTCGCGAATGACTTCAACACCATTTTCACGACTGGCATTGATTTCCAACACATCATAATCATTTACACCAAGCTCATTGATTAGCACTTTTGCCAAAGTGGTCTTGCCAGTGCCTGCGTCCCCGCTTAATGTCATGTTTGGAATACTGCCCTGCGAAATCCAGGATTCAACCTGCTCTCGTAGTCTCTGATCAACAAAAACATAATCACTGATTTTACGGGGACGATATTTTTCTGTAAATAATCTATCTTTAAAATTCATTAGTTCCTCAACAGCTCAATAGTTACAATTTTGGCTATAGCATCACCTAGATCATTATTATCGGTAATAATGTGTAGATATCTGTTTGACTCATCACGCTTACGGTCATATGAATGATATTCTACAACATATCCACCAGTAGCACGAATTATTTGGAAATTCATAGCATCCCGATGATCACCGATTGATCTACTGCTAACACCAGGCGCAGTTACTTTGACTGCTTGATCAGCGTCAACATTTGTGACCCAGTTTCTTAGCCAACGTCTAAATTTATATTGCTTCATTAAATTACCTTGTTACTCATAGTATCGTCAATCACAGGCTCGTCACTTACTAACATTATGTCCTTGGTATCCACACGACGAACAGTGTAGACTCCTGTGTCATCTTGGATTTTCACTCCGCGTGTCCAACGACCGTGATCAACCATGATCCATTGACCAACGATGACATCCTGTTGTTTTGGACCAATCGCGTACACTTGTGCCCAACGAGGTCTAATTCCGCTGTTTTTTGCATCGTCGCTGACAACAACAATACCAGAACTTGTGATACGCTCGTCAAAATTCATGTCTTTGACAATAACACTGTCTCCGAGTGGTATTAATTTTTTAATTAGATGAGGTTCGTAACTAGACTTCATAATTTACTTCTTTGGATTAGGTTCGTTAAATTCGTCAAACTCAGATAGCTCACGCTCTGAAATCTCAGGCTCTGCTACTTTTGATTTTTTAGCACGTGATATTTTACTTGTCACTGCTGGTTTTGATTGTTGCTCATTGTCCGATGATTTGACTTCTTGTTCAAGCTGAGACTCGCTGCCAGGTACAGGAACTGTTCCGCCGCGAGTTACTGCACTTGGATTTTTGATTGAATTATTGTACAGTGTATTAACACGCTTAGTGACATCGTTAATAACTTGATTGTTGCTATCAATAGTATCACCGCGAGCATTAACATTCATGTTACCTACCGCTCTGACTTTTTCGTTTCGTAAAGACAGTGCTTCCATGTCAATACTTTGACCCATTGCTGTTGTGTATTTTCTACTCATTATAATCTCCTTTTAAGAATTCATTGATATCCAGATCAAAATAAAGGCTGTCTATGTGATGTACTCCTATCAAATATAGTACATAACTTGCAACACTACTACCGCGACCAACACCCCAAACAATTTTGTGTTTTCGCATAGTATCAACCAAATACTTTAGATATTGAAGAAGAGGAAATGCATCTCTATCTAAGTACATTAATAACTCTTCTCCAACACGCTGACGCTCAGCATCTGTTTTACATTGATTTAGCACCCATTCAGCTATATCCAATTTTTTGTACTCACTTGGCATTTTCCAAGAAGACTGACACTGTTTGTCAAATTCTTCAATTGATATATTCAATACAGTATGTTTATCCAGAGTTGGAAAAGAGTTTATTTCCAATGTGTTTGGACAAAAATCAAAATCAATCAAACATTTTTTCGGTGACCATTCGCGATCAATCATTAGTTGATCAATAACGTCATCGTGGTTGAGTATTATTTGACCATAGATGTCTGTGTGCATGAGACAATCTTACACTTACCAATAACATAATTCAATATTTTTGGTCATGTAATGTCTATTTTATTTTTCATTTGATCCATTTTTTTATCTAACATGGCAGACTGTCGCCTTGCATACTCAGACTTGTAACTATTCAATACCATAATTAATTGATTCATCATAGCTTGATTGTGCATTTTGCTCATAAAAGAAAGTTTATTTGTCAAGTTACTAATTGTCTCTTGCAATTCTTCTAAAGTTTTTTCAGATAAATTTGCAACTAATGGGTGCGTAATCATTTGTTCACCATGTGTTTAATGTGCTTCTTTTCCAAATTGGAGTTGTTCCATTGTAATCTTCAACACACACATAAATGTGATTGCTGTCTACTGCTATGGCACCCGAGCGATCACCCGCTCTTCCAATATTGGAAGTTGGAACTGTAGATGTAACTTGACTTGCAACGCGAGATCTGTTCACTGGAACTATTGTTAGTGTTTCACCACAGTTTTTTGTAAAAATCATGTAGTGTAACTCTGTTACTGTTGCAGGCGCAGTAATACTAAATCCACTTGATGTTGCAACATAATTTTCCAGACTTAATTTGCTTTCGTCAAAATTTGTTGGAAAATTAATAACACTGTTATTACTTGAAAGCTTTAGAATCAAATGAATGCTGCACAATGGATATTCACCAGCTATTGAACTCCATTTAGTAAATGACAGAGTTAGACTTGAGCCAGTCACAGTTCCATACTGCACATCTGCCTTTGAAACATCAATACTGATTGTTCCACTTAAGTTTGATCCGAGATTTTTTGCAGTTCTACTAAATCCTTGTGTTTGTGCGTTACTTATCAACGCATTATTCATGTTGTTGTCAAGCGTAGAACCTGTTAGTGGACTTTTTAATAAAGCTTTTGTTTGCAAATCAGTCAGTTCAGCGGCAGCAATATCCAAACTAGACTTGATGCTATTAAAATTATCTCTGAAACCCTGACTATTGTTATTAACTCCGGGAGATGGATAATTTATGTTAATTGTTCCGGTATTTATTGTACTCATATTATATTTCCAGTCAAGTATTTACTTGAAGTAAAGTATTGCGTCAAATTATGTTAAGGTTGAAACCACTTTTTAACATTAATCATAGTAATAGATAAATCGGCTCCGGTGGCCTGACCACCGGTGGCATCCCAACTTCCGCTTATAAAGACGAATTTGTAATCGGGATTATTTTTATTGGGGCTTTGAAGACCATCAGTTATCGTTTTAGTTACTTTTGCCCAGCCAGTACTGGCACTAGCATCTTCGCCGCTTTCATTTAGTAATTGAATAGTAGCTCCAGAATTAATATTTACTAGATATGCGTAAATATCATATGCATCCTGTGAACCCGCTGCTTTCCAATAAAAACTTACCTCGTCATTTACTTCTAATGCAACTGGATCTGAAGAAACCGCGTAGGGACCATGTGTTATTCCGTAGGGCTCTACGGTGCCGCCGTTTCTAAACCGTAATGATTTAGACGGAAAATTAAGACCCGGTGGAAGATCTGTGGTTAATTGAGACTCGTAGAAGGGACCACCGTAAGAAAATTGATCCACTGCTGATGATCGTCCCGGTGGGGGAATATTATCAGTTGGAGTTGACTGACCAGCAACGCTGCTCCCTCCATTTAGTCTAACACCACTGTTATAGACTATCCAACCCGAAGTAGTCAATATATTCGGATCAGCAGTGGCTACTAGCGGACCAGCAGAAAAATCACCGCTTTGAAAATTATATTTTGATTTTCCGTAAAAGTCACTAAATGAGATTGTTGAATTATTAGTTGTTATCTTTGCCAGCGATCTTACTATTGATGAATTTAAGCTTATCAGCGTTGGAACTGTTGTCTCTCCTAGATAAGCCTCTGCTTTTATAGCAGACATAGATAGTGAACCAGAGCTAGATATTGGCATTATTCACCCTTTAGCTTTTTTATTTCTTGTTTTAGCGATTCCACTTCATTTATCAGTTCTTTAATGCACTGTATAAACAATCCACTGAAACCATTGTAATTAACACTTAGAGTTCCATCACGGTCTTGTACAAGCTCAGGCAAATACTTCATCAAATTATTTGCTATAACACCCATACTGTTTTCTCCAGTGTCAATTCTGGTGTATCTAACTCCATCTATATTTTTAACAATATCCAATGCATTATCAATAGTAGAAATATTAGTTTTTAGCTTAATATCAGAGAATGCAGTGATGTCGCCTGACGCTAGTATACTTCCAGTAACATGCAGTTCTGTCGCGGGACTTGCTGTGTTAACACCCACGCCACCCGTCGATACAAAATTAATACTATCTTGGATAGCACCAGCAGCATCGTTAGTAACCTTCAGCTCCAATACAGTTTTTTCACCGCTAATAGCGTAGTATTTAATTGTAGCGGAGTCGCCGCCGCCGCCACCTGGTTCTGGAGTAAAAGATATGCCCCCACTATTAGTAGACGCCAAATTTATTCGCCCGTTATCCAAATCTATAAATGTCTGTGACTGATTTAATCCCCAGAACTCTATATGGTTAGTAGCTTGATTATGTTTTATACCGTACTTGTTTGAGTTCGAACCTTTAGAATCAGCGAATATCCAGGTATCACCAGCAGCATCATTGGTTCTACTAGGACCCGAAATTAACAATGCATTAGCATATGTATTGTCAATTCCCGAGAGTTGATTTTTTTCATTTTCCCAACTAGCAGTAGTTCCATTTGTTTTTAATATTTTTCCGTTATTATTTGTTTGAACTGGTAAACTAACCGGAATATCTTCCCAACTAGCAGTAGTTCCATTTGTTTTGAGAAACTTATTTGGATTTCCTGTCTGTGTAGGTAAACTAACCGGAATATCTTCCCAACTAGCAGTAGTTCCATTTGTTTTGAGAAACTTATTTGGATTTCCTGTCTGTGCAGGTAAACTAACAGGAATATCTTCCCAACTAGCAGTAGTTCCATTTGTTTTGAGAAACTTATTTGGATTTCCTGTCTGTGTAGGTAGTGATATAGCAGGCGGTGATGAAATCCAATTATTTCCATTCCATTTAAGAATGTCGTCTATTTGCTTAGTCGTAGTGTTGACATTTAATAACTCATCAAGTGTATCACGCTGACGAACTAAGTAATTAGTTTGAGATACTATCTTTGTTGCACTTGTAACTATTTTTGCCGCTACCACTCTATTGAATGACGACGGTAATTCAGCAGTACTCGCACTAACTGTTACCGAAGTTCTGTCTCCAGCATTTTTAGTGATGTAAACATAATTAGTGGCACTGGCAATTAAATTAACACTTTGAGTTGGAACAGTAGTGTAGTAACCACCAATAAACAATGGGCATTCTGTAATATATGCCACCAATCCAGTTGAGCTTTCAGCAGAAATATAAACTTGATATCTAGTAGTAGTAGCATTAAACCATTGATCCTCTGTTAACTCTGAACCAACTCCTCTGACATCACGAGATGAGACCAACGCAATGTTATCATAATTAGAGGATGATATTGCGCGATAATATCCAAGCGCCGTACTAAATCCAAATGAACTTCCTGGGTAGCCGTTTGGTTGTGTAAAGCTTCCTGCTCCAGTTGATTGAGGAGCAAATCTAGTTAGATCCCCGACTGTTTCTGCTAGATTGCTGTTTGTATTAAATGATGCCCAGTACCAAGCTGATCCCCCAGTTAGCGGAATACTAAAATTAATCAATAATCTTCCATTATTTGTTAATAGCGTTGTGCCATCAAACGAAATAATATTGTTTGCGTCTCCACGACCTGTTTTACCACTGTCTATTTGTGTCTGAAAAACATTTGATGTTGCTAATTGCCACGAAGAGCCAGAATATCGTGCTATGTAAGCTAAACCAGCCGCATCGCGAACTACTGCATAAACTATTGGACTTGATGTACTACCGTTCCACGCAGAAACTCTGTCCCAAAATACTCCAGTTTTTCCACCAAGATTACTAGGTATCACTGGCAGTGTAATTGAGGTTGCAGTATAAGTTCTAGTGTTCTGATTAGCTGTTATCGTGTGTATAGTTTGTCCTGGCATTACCCAATAATATGTAGGAGTAGTGCCAACAACCACAGTTCCAAACGCAGAAGAATAAAAATTGTTTTTTATGAAAGTCGGTGCTGCACTCGCAGGATCCAGACTTGCATTTGCAGCATCTAATATTAGTGTGTCGTTTGTTTGCCCCTGAGCAGTAGATGTGAAAGCAGTTTTACTAAATGTTGTTTGTATTGTTTTTGATCCATATTTTACAGACTGTCCAACAAAAATAATATTATTGTCAATTACATGTACTAAATTACTGTACAGACTTTTTGACCATGCTGAACCATCGGGAATATACTCAGAGAATGTAGTGTATTTAGATGAGTTGTTACTTCCAAAAGTCTTATAGATGTACCCGTTGCTATAAGACAACAGAAACACAGTAGCGGTTATTGCACTGTCCCATGTTCCTCGCAACACTTGAAATATATTTCCACTGTACTCATCTGTGGTAAAGTTTACGGCAAAACCAGCACCTCCACCGTTTTGACTCATACCACCATCATCAGTTTCCCATGTACTGTCTGCCAATTGATTGTATCTGAATGTGCCAGATTTGACTGGAATTAAATTAGAAGGAGTTCCTGATCCAGTTTCTATCCATGATTTTGGAACAGACCAAGATATGTCCATTGATGTATTAACTCCAACAGATGCTCCATTTTGTGTGTATATATACCATACGGTGAATTTTTGATGGAAAGTTTGCGTAAACGGATTCCAAGTAAACCCATGAACTCCATTTGGAGCATAGGTTAACAGCGGCATAGTACTCGGAGCTATTCTGCCAGAACCTAATGTGTCAGCAGTGTTAACCATTGTGGTTTTATCATAGAGTAACTGCGATCTTAGTAATCTTTTATTGATGTCATACACTCTAAGCGTTACTTGATTTTGATCGCTACTTACACTAGACGCTAATATTCTGTCACCCGAATTAGTAGATACCAATGAAAAGTTTGTTCTTCCATCATACAAACTAGTTACATCAGCAGCAAGAGACCAATCAGTCCAGTTGGATGAGCCATTGGTTTTTGCAATAACTACTCTGGTGTTTGTTTCTGGTTTAACTGTAGTGGAGAGTACTAGTACTACGAAAAAAGTGCCTAAGTTTAATACGTCGCGAACTTTTTCATTGCTATTCAGAAATGACGCACTGATAAATTGATTATCATATACGAATTTATCGTTTGATGTGTATCTAAAAGCACGAGCAACATTAGCTGTATTAGTTGGCGATGATGTTGGGAAATATATTACTTGTTTACCTTCACGGTCAACAAACATAAAACTTGATGCAGCAAACCTACCCAGAGAGAATGAGAAACTTCCGTATACAGGAATGTAATTATCTTTTAAGTATCCAGCATAGGGTGAAAAATTCAAGTAATCAGTTCTATCTACATATGCAGTAGTTGATACAGTGTCGGTAATTCCGTATCCAGCAAGAGTAGTTGGCTTATCTACTAAATTAGCAAAACTTACAAATTTCCAACTTGCGTCTGCTCCATCTGTGTGTAATACTTTATTAATATTTCCAGCTTGTGTTGGTAAAAGATTATTTAGTGCAGTCTTTTTGTCATTTGCATTGGTACCTCCATTTTGAATTGGCAATATACCATTTAACGAAACAGTTACTGCTCCAGCAGAACCTGATACAGAAATATTGGTTCCGCCAGTTAAAGATGTAACACCAGTATTATTAATTGTTTTACCGTCAATTGAAATTCCAGCGCCGGCTGAAAACATATTCGGTCCACCGAATTGTGTGAATACTATATTTGAAGTTCCAACAGTTATAACTCCACTGGTATTCATTACCCACTGAGTGGATTCTAATTCCCCCTCACCAATAAAGAATGCATCACCAGCTTTGATATTGATGGAATCGTTATAATCGTCTGTTCTGGTCAGCACATAGGGACTAGTAGTAGTTGTTACTTCATACATGCCGTTTTGCTTGGCATCAGTTTGATTTTTAACTAATACACGATCACCAAAACGAAGTGTGACACCACTAATTACTGGCAGACTTGTTGTTCCTGTTAGAGTAGCTCCAACTCCATTTGTGCCGTTTGAATATGTTGCAGTCAATGGTCCGGTTGTTCCTGCTCTAGCAGATACTCCAATTGATAGTCCATTTGCCAAATTATCTACATATTGCTTTGTTGCGGCATGCAGTCCTTGAGTTGGATCAGCATTTAATTTTAGATAGCCAGTCATTGTATCACCGGCAATATTAACTGCACCCAGATTTGTTCTTGCAGTCGCTTCTGTAGTAGCTCCAGTTCCACCATTTTTTATTGAAAGTGGATACTCAGATACTATATTACTTAAAACTCCAAATTCATCAATACTTAATCCTGTTCCTATTTTTACAGAGCCAAGAGCACTTGTACTAGCTATTGGAACTAATCCAGGAGATATTGAATTTGCTGTTACTATTTCTGTATTTCCAGAATCGGCATTTCCAATAAATAATCTTTTCTGATCCGTTGCCCATCCTAATTCACCCGAATCAAGCTGGGGAAGCTCAGAATAGTTACCGGTTTTATTAATTATCTTGCTTATTTGAAGTATTGTCATAGTAATACTATTTATGCAAGTAGATTATTAATAATCCGATACTATTAGGACATATCAAGTAATGTTAGACAAGTAATACTGTTCTACTCTTTTCCACCACATATCAGTGTATCGTGTAAACTCAGAACCCTCTAGTATAAATTCCTGATATTCTGGGTCGCGTGTCATTACTCCGCGGTCGTTGACATCTGGACGAACACACATCATAATCACGCCGCGATTTATAGCAGTATCATAGACTTCATTGTGTGCTTGAGCATATGCACACAATTGCATAAAATAATCATCTATCCATTCACGCTTTTTTGGCTTGTTGGTTTGCTTAAAGTCAATGATACTTTGTTGAGAAGCATGAACACCAACGCAATCAGTTGTGCCAGCATATACTTTTGGAAAATATAGCGAAACTTCTATGCCCCAGAATTCATCACAATTGCTTAAGCCACTGCTGATGACTGTTTCAGCCATGTGCCAACTGGGATGATGAAATGGATTTTGAGGTTTATCTGCTAATTTACCGTCACGAATATAATGCTCTAAAAATGTGTGCATTTTGGTTCCGCGATTTGCAGCCTCAGTGGTTATTTGCTGAGCCCGTTCAGTTCCAACTCGTTTCTTCCATTCGGTTAATTGCTTAATACGCTCCGCTGGTTTTGTAGCATCAAGTATAGTAGTTACACTTGGAAGATGTGTGTCGTCGGGAGTAACATATCGTCGTTTACCGTCTATTTCTTTACGGGTAAGAGTTTTGTAGTTAAATTTTGGATTGTACATAGTAAAACAGCATAACATAATGTTATGCTGTTGTCAATTCTATTTTTTTAGAATTATCGTTTTTTAGTTGCTCGCTTGGCCATTTTTTCTAGAGTATTGGCTTGATGTTCTGCTTCGCTTTCTTTATCAGAAAAATTGTCAACCGAAAGATCACTGTCATTCTCATCTTTAAATATCAATTCACCATCTTTTATACTGACCACTTTACTCAAAGGAGGATTTTCAATCATTTTAGCAAACAACTCTTCATCAACATCCATTCCTCGTTTATGAAGAGCATCTAACACTGTTTTAACACTATAATGATTGTTGTACCCCGTGTCCTTAATACGATTCAACATCATCCCAATAACACCGAATAATATAGTCTCGTGACTGACATCAGAGTCAAACTCATATAGTTTCATGTTA
>Ga0114980_10000484_pt1 | contig 29176 bp, 16 predicted proteins | sample S_140806_EF_Meta_FD_87018 | JGI IMG/M metagenome (GOLD analysis project Ga0114980, IMG submission 87018) | Freshwater microbial communities from Lake Simoncouche, Canada to study carbon cycling - S_140806_EF_MetaG | ecosystem: Environmental > Aquatic > Freshwater > Lake | place: Lake...
ACCTGTTGCACCAGCCCAAGTTGCCTTGAAGTACTGACACAAGCTGTATGGACCTGGACCGTAGTCACATCCACCACGCTTCAACATCTTCGCACAGATAGAGTAAGTACCAGTACCAAGAGCACTGTTGTAGTTACGCACACCTACTTTGTAGACTTGACCTGCAGTTAATCCGTAGTGGTTCAAAATTTCACCACCAAGACCAGCTACTGCGTTTTCTTGTGCTACAAGAACACCTGCAGCCGTTTGCAATTCAATTAAGATATCAGCAGACGAAGAGTTAACTACGATGCTAATACCTTCTGAAGTTGCAACGAACTGATGCCATTTGTCTTCACCTGTCAAACAAACTGTTTGAGCAGAACCTGAAGCTGTAGCATTTACAAGTGTACCGTTTACTGCGTTACAGTTCGGCCAAATGCTCGTAGACATTGAAGTTGCATTACTTGGATTTTCACCTGGGTTTAAGCAACCTTCTTCAGACGTACCGTTACAGTTGTCATCGATAGTGTTTCCACAAATTTCGATTTCACCTGGGTTAATGTTTACGTTAGCGTCGTTACAATCTGTTGTGTTTGCAGCATAACCTACTGGTTGGCTACAAGCAGTTACAGTTGCACCTGCAACACCGTAGTTGTCACCGTCAGCATCTACATACCAAATGTTTGCTGGGTTAACGTTTACTGTTACTACTTGCGTAGCTGTCGCAACGTTTCCGTTAACGTCGGTTACCGTGTAAGTAACAGTGGTGTTACCGATTGGGAATGCAGCAGGAGCATTGTTTGTAGAAGTCGCAACACCACAGTTGTCAGCAGTTGTAGCTGAACCTAAAACAGCCGTTGCTGTACAAGAGTTCAATGCAGCAGTTACAGTAACAGCTGCAGGAGCAGTTACAGTTGGTAATTGTGTATCATTAACTGTAACAGTGAATGATGAAGTAGTTACCAATCCTTGAGCGTCAGTTGCTGTATATGTAACAGTCGTTACTCCAACAGGGAACGAAGCACCTGAGTTGAAGTTAGATGTCATTGTTACACAAGATTGATCATCTGTAGCAACTGGCTCGGCCCATGTAATGGTTGCAGCGCAAGTACCTGTTGCAGCAGGAGCAGTAATGTTTGCAGAAATACCTGTAATTGCAGGAGCCGTGTTTCCAAGGTCTGTAATCACTAAGGTAGATGTTCCTACTCCACTGTATCCATCTAATTGGATGTAGTAAGTAGTGCCTGGGATCAAACACTTCACGTCAGACAAGAATGCGCTGAATGTAGCACCACCTTGAGCAGTACCACCATCATCGTTAGCATTAATCAAAGTGAATGTTCCGTAGTTAGCACAGTTGGTTGCACTGTAGATAGCCAATTGGTTATCCCATCCTGGAGCCAAAACACTTACGTGTCCTGAAGCAGGAGCAACAAAACTGAACCATACTGATCCTTGAAGAGTGTTTGTGCACCATCCGTTTTGAACGTCGCAACCAGCAGCTGGAGGAGCAATCTCACCAGCGTCTACACCAGCAGCAGCAGTTGAGAATGAAAGTGCACCTTGGTCACCAACAGTTACCGGACGCGCAGTACACGGAGTGTCTATAGCGTTACCCAACACTACAGTAACTACGTTTGCTTGGATAGTACATCCATCAGTAGTTGTTGTTGTAGCAGTCAAGTATACAGTACCTGCACCACCCGTTGCATAAAGAGTTTGATCTTGTGAAGTTCCACCAGCAATCGTAATGAAAGGAGCTACTGGAGCTAAACCGTAGGCCCACTGAATAGTTGAACCTGGATTTTGACCTTGAATTAACCAAGTTCCAGCACCTGGTACAGGAGCAGTGAAGTCATTTACAAGGATAGCTGAAGGACCAGTAATGGTACCAGCAGTTACCGTGAACAATGATTGTGTATAAGGCGCTGAAGTTACAGCAACAGTATTACAAGCATCCGTAACCGAAACAGTGAACGCATCCGTTGCAGCAGTTGGTGTTGCCAAATAAGTCGCAGCGTTTGCTCCTAAAATAGGAGAACCGTTCAAGTTCCATTGGTAAACTGGATTAGCACCACCACCTGTTGTAGTCGCGTTCAAAGTCACGGCAGTACCAGGACAAACACTTCCTGTTACAGGAGCTGTGTAAGTTACCAATACTGCAATACTTCCGAAATCCATTGGACCACCAAAAGAATAGTTGTGCGTGATAGTTACGAATACATCACCACCTGGAGCAACAATGTTAGAACCAGTGTATGTGTAAGGACCACCGTTAGTCAAACCACCATTCACGTTAGCTACCACTTGGCTAGCAACGTTTGATGCACCTGACATAGCGATGTTCACATCGTTACCCCATGTACCTGCAGTTGATGTAACACCGTTCACTTGAAGAACAGTACCTGTAACTGTAGCACCAGCAGGGATAGCAATTGTTCCAGTTACTGTTTGCGTTGCACCTGCAGCCACAGAATATGCAGTTGCTAAAGTGAACGTTTGTGTAATTGGAGCTACTGCTGCTACTGCTACTGTCAAAGGCTGACCAACAGTAACTGTTGCAGGCACTGTAGAAGAGTAACAAGTAGAAGCGCCATTGGTCACAACATTTGCAGCGTAAGCTGTTGATGAACCAGAGGTAGCAGTTGAAGGAAGAATAGATGTTCCAACAACGTTTAATGTAGATGCTGTTGCTACAAATGAACCGGCAGAGGCTACTGAGTTGTTAAACCACGATGGCTGTGCTGGAAGACTGTAAGTAATAACCAAGCTAATGTTAGCTGCAGTAGCGTCTGTTCCTGGGTCGTCATAGGACTCTCCCAAAAGAACATTGATAGCCGAAGTACCAATGGAAGATGGAGTCAATGAAATTGTTGCAGAAGCACCAGAAGCAGGGAAGTTCGTGAATACTTGAGTTGTTCCCAAAGTATAACCGCCTGACAATGCCACTTGCAATTCACCCATGTAACCAGAAGTTACGTTGGTCAATACCAAGTTCGCAGAGGTAACGATTGCACCTGCTGGTAAGCTTACTGTAACTGGGCTACCTTGAATAGAAGGAGCAACACCAACACCACCGAATGATGTACCAATACCTGAAGACAGGTTGTTACCGAAAGAATAAGTTGCAGTTTGACCACCGTTAGGAAGACCAAAAGCACTCACGTTTAAGGTAGTACCGTTCAAACAAGTTGATCCACCTGTTACCCCTGTTGGAGCAGCAACTGGGAATTCAACCGTTGCAGTTCCTAGGTTAACAGAACAACTTGGAGTTGTTACGTAACGAGCAACACTTTGAACAGTAGAAGGAGCAGGAACAGCAACTGGAGAAGTTGTTGTCCAAGTAGCACCATTGTCTACAGAGTACTCATAGAAGTTGTTGTAGTGAATGTCCAAGTTGTCAATTGAGTGACCTTGGTTCAAACCACCTGTACGAGCTGCGAAAGCATGCTTCCAAGTAGACTTGTCAGCTGTCAAATATCCCGCAGGAAGAGCAGCGTTGTTCAACACTTGAACACCAGCCAACCACATAGACATTTGTCCAAGTGCGTTGATTGTGATAGTCACGTGTGTTGTTGCGCCACCGATCCAAGAAGTGTTGTTTGCAAAGTAATACAAACCTTCTGCTGGAGTCAATGCAGATGATGGGTTCATGCGCAAACAGTTATACATTAAGTAGATACCGTTTACGTTAACACCGTTGGTGTATGCGTCGAAAGAAAGACGAATACCAGAACCAGAACCGTTCTCAGGATTTGCTGCACCCGCGCCAACAAGAATGTTGTCAGCTGCAGTTCCAACTGGAGTTGGCATACATACTACATCTGGACCGTAGCTATAGCTAAATCCGTCTGCAGGAGGAGTAGTACCAGCAGTTGTGATCATATCGAAGTCGATTTGGAAATCGTTCGTCGCTACACCTGTTGTGTTCGTGATTAAGATACCACCTTTTTGATTGTTCACTGGAGCAGTGAATTGTAATTTACCACCCGTGATTACCGCGTTGTTACATAACTCAGCTTGCGCTGGGTTTAATGTTGCACTTGTGAAATCACTAGCGAATACAGTACCTGAACCGTTGATACCAAAGTTTACAGAACCGTTAGCACCACAAACCAATGGCTGTGTTACCGTAGCACTACCTGTAAGCGGTGAGTAGAAACCTACAATAGTTGAAGCAGAAGTTGTACAACCTGATGCCGCGTCTACCGCAGAAGCAGTGTAGGTATAAACTCCGTTAATGGTTGGAGTAACAGCTGCTAAAGCAGCGCCTGTTGTTCCAGCAGTAATTCCTGAACCAGCAACAGGTGTTGCGTTCCAAGTATATGCATATCCTGAATTAGAACTTGTCGCAGCTAAATCAGTGGCAATAGAAGTTGTTCCACAAGAAGCGGGGTTGCTGTTTGTCAATGAGATTGACGGAGGAGCTACCCAGTTCAAGGTTACAGGGAAACGATCTGTGATACAAGTACCTGTGTTTGTTGCAACATACCAAGATGTAGTAGCAGTAATAGCAGCAGGTGTGTAGAAGTTACTTGTTGAGTTTTGCAACAAAGTTCCTCCAACTGGTGCATCGTACCACATGTAAATTGGGTTAGCAACACCGTTGAAATCAAATGCTGTCAATTGTGAAGTTTGAGTTCCACAAACAGTAGCATCTGGATCATCAGCAGAAGCCAATGGAGGAGTGAATGTTGCCGGATCACATGGACCTAAAATTTGAACCAAATAATCTTCAGTTTCTCCGTATCCATAAGCACCACAAGGATTCATTGTACTACCAGCAATGTTTTCAGCATTCACAACACGCATGCGTGTCAAACCAGGAGTTGCAGTTCCAGGCACAGTGAATGAGAAAGTCAAGGTCGTTGCAGGAACACAGTTGATGTCCGACAGAGTACCGTTGTTCCATACCATTTCACCTGCATCTGTGAACAAACCGTTTTGGTTGTAGTCAATGAAGATTGCAGCACCAGAGGTGTAGTTAAATGTTCCGCAAGATCCGATAGTTACAGCACCTGAAACAGACGATGATTGAACCAATGCTGGAGCAGCAGGAGCGCCCGCACCAGAGGTGTAGTTGCTATATGTATTAAGAGCAGATCCAGGACCTGGAGCCACCGTTGCACATGTAGAAGAATTGTTCAAAGTCGCTACTGTAACATTCGTTATTTCTTCATCAGCAGTAGAGAAGAACGAAGTTGAGCAATAGCAATCAATGAAACTTGAAAGAGCAATTACAACTGGAGAAGTGTAGGTTACTGTTCCACCACAAGAAGTAATTCCTTGGCGGAAAGAAGATGCCACCGTTTGCGTTGCAGTATAGGTTGCTGCAGTTGCGCCAGTGATATCAGCCCAGTTAGCTCCACCATCAGTTGAAACTTGCCATTGGTAAGTCAAACCATCGGTAATACCGGTGTAGTTATTAGCCAATGGAATGTTTGCACCCGGACAAGCTGTTGTTACAGTAGAAGTAGCTGAAACCCCTTGTGGAGCAACAGTTCCCAATACAGCCATAGTAACTTGCGCAGGGCTCAAAGAGTTAGAACAACCCGTTGTTGCATTTGCATAAGAGATGGAATACTGAGTTGTCAATAACGGAGCAACAGTAGCGCTGAATCCATTAATCGTGTTAATCGTAGAACCGTTAACATTGGTTGTTAAGCTCGTTGTACCATTCACATCTGTTGCAGACCAAACTGTTAAATAGTTCGCAGGTGGAGAGAAACGCCAAGCTTGCGGAGCAGCTGCAGAAATAGTTGCAGTTTGTCCAGACCAGTAGCTAGCCGTGTTTGGTGTTGCAGCGCAGTTTGGAGCAGTAGCACCAATAGTTCCGGTTGGAGAGTTCACCCCAATAGACTTACTGTTCGTTGAAGCAACTTGTTTCGCAACAATATCTACCATGCCCAATGTCTCGTAAAGAATTGCTTGAACGTTTACGATGTTAGTAGTAGATGCGTACTGAAAAACACGGTATTCAATAACAAACTTTCTGTTTGGAGCATAACCTTCTGTCCAATAACGAACATAAGTATTAGGCGTTCCCGCAGTACCTGTGTTTAAGTCATTTGCACAAATGTAGATTGCGCCCAGGGGATCAACCGTATTTGGAAGCGCACCGATAGTGAAGTCTCCCAAAGCCGCAGCATTGTATGTTCCGAATTGAAGGACTCCGTTCGTACCTGCATTCAAAGTATTGTATGAAGTACCAAAGAAGTTGAAGTTAAATCCAATTGGAATGTTACCCCAACCACCATCATCAGCAGTACCTGAAGTCAACGCCACCGACATTGCTCCGTTGTTAGCTAAATAAGCAGCCGACGCAGGAATTGTCAATGGAGCAACTGGAATACAAACTGCAGAGAAGTTTCCAGCACTTAATCCTGAGTTGATGGTTGCAGGCGTACCTGGACAAACACCAGAAGCGGTTGTAGTAACCGTTGCTGTTGGTAATGGATAAAGACCAACGCTGTACACAGCCTGTGCAGCACAACCAGAAGCAGCGTCAGTTCCCGTCACCTGAATTGCACTTGTCTGAGAAACCGTAGCATCTACAGAAGATGCAGTAGCGTTAGACAAAACGGCTCCACCCAATGAATTGAATACATAGGTGTAAGGAGCAGATGAAGACGCCGAAATTGTTGTTGTACCACCCGTTCCGCAGAAATTAGCAACAGAAGAAGACATGGTAATTGCCGTTGGAGCCGTGTAAGTAACAGCTTGAGAAGCTGTTCCAACACAACCGTTTGCGTCGGTTCCTGAAACGTTTACGGTAACTGATGAAGTTCCTGTAAAAGTAACGGATGAACCAGAAGTTGAACTTAATGATGAAGCCGGTGTCCAAGCATACGTCGACGCACCCGTTGCACTCATTTGCTGCGTACCGCAAAACGCACCACTGTTTGGAACCGTCAATACGATTGTAGGCAATGCATTAACAGTAACCGCAATCTCGTTGGAGGTTGAAGTAGCTGAAATAGAAGTACAAGTCGATGTACAAACATAGTAATAAGTTCCTGCGGCCAAAGTCGCAGTCGTATATGAGTTCGTGGTTGCACCCGTTCCCCCAGACACGTTGGTGTAAGGACCTCCTGGAGTGTTTGAAACCATCCACTGTGTTGTCAAACCTGATGCTCCGGTAAATCCTGAAGCTGTCATAGTTTTGGTAACTCCAGCACAAACGTTATTAGAGCCAGTCAACACCGCTACAGGAATGTTTGGAGTACCCGAACATGCTGGTGGTGCTAGTTGAGACAACACAACATCATCAAAATTGATGTAGTAATCACCCGCAGTCCAGGATGCTGACCACTTGATATACAAGTTCCCTGCTGGAGGAGTAAACGTATGCGTTTTGGTTATACAAGTCCCGTTTTGAGTTTCTTGCGAAACCGTTGCAAACGTCGTCCAAGGACCCGTTGCTGTAGCACCGTACTGAACAACGAACGAACCCCATGGGTTTGTTCCTACAGTGTTGGCACTCCAGTTAGCAACCTTGTATTTATAGCTTATGGTAACCTCACCGCCCCAGTTACCTGCAGTACTGCCAGGAATAAGCGGCGAAACCATATTTCCGGTCGTTACAGAGGAATACATATTCTTTCTCATCGAAGCAGAACCACAAGCAGTCGTTGCAGTTGTTCTTAAGATGTCACCTGTCCAACCTGTCGCGTTTGCATTGAAGTTATAGGTAGTTGGCGTAAACTGCGCTTTCGCCCCGAAAGACGAAAGAACTAACAAGAAAGCAATTCCCCATAAAGAGAAATTACTCCAACGCGTTCGTCCTGGAGACGAGCCCGTGGTAGTGTCGAACACCGCTAAATCCCTAGAATTTTGCGGCAACTGAGAACGTAAAATACGGTTCATAAGTTAGATTTAGTTAATTAATTGATTAGGTTTTGGCTGAAAAACAGCGTTACAATAATAAGACGAAATTATCTTATCAAGATGCCTGTGTTAATTATTTTTTTTTAACTTCTTGGAATGATTCGCCAATTCACTGTTTTTCAAGTTTTTAAAATTTGAAAAACTTAAAACAATGTTAAATGTCAGTAAAAAAGTTGCAGAGAATAGACGACAAACCCCTGCTCAGATTCTGAATTAGCAGATGAAAGTCTCTGAAGTTCAAATCCAGCTTCCTCGTATGCTTTAGCACGGGGATTGGACTCCTCTTTTCCCCATATAATCAAATAGTTGGGTGCAGGGGCTGGAAGGCGTTTCGAATCGTAAAGAGGTTGATGGGAGATCTGCTGTTTCAGCTGATCAAACGATTTCTTATTTGTCATGGAAAAGGGATGCACGAACTTCCCAACATAATGCATAGGAAGCCAAACCGACTCCTCCCCTTTCCAATTGTCAATGACCACATTTTGAAAATCACCTCTTTCGTAAAGATCATGAGAAGCTTCAAGGTATTTCGATTTGGGGATGTAGAAGGAATAACCCAATGTATAAACAATGGATAAGTAAATTGACCAACGCATTGCTCTGTTTATCCAAGATTCTTCGAAAGGTCCTGCGGAAGGTGCGTTGCAAGGTCTTTCAGAAGGCGAAGATTCTTCGAAAGGTCCGGAGGAAGGTTCTTCGAAAGGTGCGTTGCAAGGTGCTTCGCAAGGGTATAGCTTAGAGATAAATCTTATCATTAACACTAACACAAAAGGAACCGCAGGAAGCAAGAACCTTTCTTGTCTGTTCGGAAAGATTAGGTGAAAAACTATGAAAACGATAGTTCCAATAAGAATTGGCACCACTTGCAACGCACCTTCCGCAGAACCTTGTGAAACACCTTGCAACGCAACTTTCGAAGAGCCTTGCAAAGCAACTTTTTTCTTCAGAACAGCATAAATAAAAATCCCTGTTACAACTGGAAAAACATAATAAGTGATTAAAGCCAGGTACGAAAAAACATTGCTCGGATAATCGGCGAAGTGCGTGGCGTTGTAGGCCTGGTAGTCGAGTAAATGTTGGTAAATGGGTTTGTGCCAGAACAAGAGATTGTCGATTTGGGTGAGAGCGAAGCCAAGGGTGAAGAAGATGCCGAAGAGCAGGGCCCCACTCCACTTGCGTTTCCACAACAAATACATTCCCATTGTGAGTGGAAAGAATACCAATTGGTAGCGCATTCCAACCGAAAAAGAAAATGCGAGGGCAGCAATTATTAGTGTGCCCATGCGCTCACGCTCGAAGTATTTCAAGACATACAAATAGGCCAATAACACAAAAGGTATGCACGCGGTTTCAACCAACTGATGAACGCTGAAAACGGTGACTACTCCTCCGAATACCCAAAACCAAATGGCATACATGCGCCATTGAACCGAAGCAATCAATCGCTCAGCGAGTTTCACAAATAAGTAAACACCCCACAAACTCAAGGCGGCATGCACCAAGCGAAGCACGAATGCTTGAATGAACGGATTGATAATTCCGATTAAGGCACAACACTTTAAGATTAGAAAATTCAAGAAATAATAAGCATAGCTAAAGGGCTGAGCATGATCGGTGTGGTTGTATTCATTCGGAAACCAATTGTGGTAATTCTCTCCGTGCACCCACGAAGAAACGGGTTCAACGGCCAAGAAATGATCGTCGCTCATGAGATACCCTTCCGAAAAAACAGCGGCAATTAAGCGCACAACGGCCGCTGCAAGCAAGACGCGGCGAAGCCACTTCCCTTCACCCGAAAAAAAATAATCTAACTTTCTTTTCATGTTTGAAGAACTCCAACCGAATAGGCACGCTCAGCCGGCGCATTCGATGCGGCTTCCAGGCCAAGGCTTATCCACTTGCGCGTATCAATCGGATCAATAACCGCGTCTAACCACAAGCGAGAGGCGGCATAATACGGAGAAGTTTGTTCGTCGTATTTCGATTTAATACGATTGAACATTTCGGCTTCACGCTCGGGTGTAATGGTTTCGCCCTTTCCTTTCAAAGAAGCCACTTCAATCTGAAGTAACACCTTCGCGGCTTGCGCACCGCCCATTACCGCGACCTGCGCTGTTGGCCAACCCACGATCAAACGCGGATCATAGGCCTTTCCGCACATGGCGTAATTGCCAGCACCGTAGCTGTTGCCCATAATAATGGTGAACTTCGGTACAACGCTGTTGGCCTGCGCATTCACCATCTTCGCCCCGTCTTTAATAATTCCGCCGTGCTCGCTTTTACTTCCAACCATAAAACCTGTTACGTCTTGAAGGAAGACCAACGGGATGTTTTTCTGATTGCAGTTCATAATGAACCGCGCGGCCTTGTCGGCACTGTCGCTGTAAATAACCCCACCGAACTGAATGCCGTTCTTTTTGCTTTTAATCACCTCGCGCTGATTGGCCACAATACCGACTGACCATCCGTTGATGCGTCCGTATGCACACACAATGCTCTTTCCGTATTCGGCCTTGTATTCCGTGTATTCACTGTTGTCTACCAAGCACTCAATCATATCGCGTACTTCGTATGAAGTGGTTCTATCGGTTGGAAGAATCCCGATCATGTCCTCCACTTTGCGCTTCGGCATTGCGGGAGCAATTCGATCGAAACCTGCATCTTTGGAAATTTTACCTTGTGAACTTAAGAGTTTCTTCAAGGTATCTAACGCGTCTTTGTCGTTCAACGCCTTGTAATCAGTCACCCCGCTAATCTCGCAATGCGTTGATGCGCCGCCGAGTGTTTCGTTATCGACTTCCTCGCCAATGGCGGCTTTTACCAAATATGAACCTGCAAGGAAGATGCTTCCTGTCTTGTCGACAATTAATGCTTCATCGCTCATGATGGGCAAGTAAGCTCCACCTGCAACGCAACTTCCCATAACGGCAGCGTATTGCGGAATGCCCATGCTGCTCATGCGCGCATTGTTTCTGAATATTCTTCCGAAGTGTTCTTTGTCAGGGAAGATCTCATCTTGCAAAGGCAAGTAAACCCCAGCGCTATCTACCAAATAAATAATGGGAATGTGATTCTCCATGGCAATTTCTTGCGCGCGAAGGTTTTTCTTTCCTGTGATTGGAAACCATGCGCCCGCCTTGACTGTAGCGTCATTCGCGACAACCAAGCAAAGCTTTTTCGACACATATCCCATGACTACCACCACTCCACCTGCCGGACAACCGCCGTGCTCCTCGTACATCCCATCGCCTGCGAAAGCACCTATTTCAATGCGTTCAGCATCTTTATCCAAAAGGTAATCAACTCGCTCACGAGCGGTCATCTTTCCCTTTTCATGCTCTTTATCCATGCGCTTCTTCCCTCCTCCTTCGTAGATCTTTTTCAATCTGCGTTGCAGTTCTGCTATGCGCTGAAGCATTTTATCTTCGTTCATGTTGAAGGCTAGTTCTTTCGGGTCCATGTGGCAAAGTTAAGTATTGCGTGTTCTATTGTGTGTGTTGAAAATAGTATCCTGAAAAGGTTGAATCGCTTAAGACCTTTTTCAGTTCTTGAAGTAGTATGTGCGGCTCAAGAAGTGCTTTATCGAAAAAACCATTGTCTGCGGCATTGCAGAGAAATAATTTTTTATGTTGAAAAGGACCGCTCTGCGTGAATTCCGGATGCAACTGTGAAAGTGAAACGTTGGATGTATTCGGAAAATACACCAACTCGCCATACGCATCGGCTTCATTCAACGCGAACAACATGCGTTCTTTATCGAAATTCAAATTCCCCTTTCCATCTGTTGCTCCCACATATTCCGCCCCCGCATCTTTCAACAATATGGCCCAATACGATTGGTTATTCGCTACGGTCCAGTCACTGCCGTTGTTTGTAGCGAAAAAGACTTTAGGTCTTTCAGAAGGTCCCGTGGAAGGTTCTGCGAAAGGTCTTTCAGAAGGTCCTGCGGAAGATTCTTGCGAAGCACCTTCAGAATGACCTTGCATCGCACCTTCAGAATGACCTTCAGCATGACCTTGCATCGCACCTATGTATTCGCTCTCAATTTCAGCAAACAACTCCCCCGCTAAAACATCCTTCCGCAACACAAATCCAAAAACATAGAGCCATTCCGCCTTTCCCAACGGATGCTCTTCGAGGTATTCAGAAGTTGGAATAATAGAGCAACCGGGTAATTTCGACCGATAGTCTGTTGGTTCGAAGGGAACGCTGAAGAGCAAGGTTGGATTCAACATAAGTAAATCTTCCTGATTGACATCTCCGTTTTTTGTCAAATTCTGTGTTCTTCCATTTTGAATTTGTTCTTGCAAATTCGCCAGCTGAATGCGGTCGGCGTATGTAACTCCGCATACGTTTTTCATTCCATCTAAGGCATTTATGAAATAGGAATGGGTGGTACTGAGAAGGGCAATTCTTTCGGGATTGATTTTGGAAAGAGAAACGGCATAAGAAACAGTAAGAGAATCAGAATGAGAATGAGTCAGGAATTGAATTACGGTGTCGTTTGCGATTTTTACAACGCGAAAACCTTTGGCGTATTTGGGTTGAAAAAGAACAGTCACATCGCCCGAAGGGTTTCCTGTAGAACAGGCGTTCAGAAAAGCAGCGCTAATGAAGAGAATGAATAAGAGGCGTTGCACTTTCATGGGGCAAAAGTAAACAAGAAAAAAGCCACTCCTGAGAGTGGCTTTTCATTAGTTCCAAATATAATTTTTGGTAACCGGTTGCAGCTGTTCGTATGCTGAAAGAATAATTTCTTCCGACTCCATGAAAGCCACTAAATCTTGAAGGGTAAAGTCTTGCATAGGCGCGTTTAATTTTAGGGTTAACGCAACCTTATCTTTCGATATTGCCCTTTAGATAATCTTTTTTAGATTACCAGCTTTATGTTGTGCTTTTCAATGTGCTTACGAAGGTTGATTAACGCGTAGCGCATTCTTCCCAAAGCGGTATTGATGCTGATTTCCAAGTGATCTGCAATTTCTTTGAAGCTCATGTCATAAACAATACGCATCATTACAATTTCGCGTTGCTCGGAAGGAAGCATACCAATTAACTGGCGTACTTCTTTCGTTACTTCTTTTTGAATGACTTGCTTCAACACGTTGTTCGATGTTTCTTGAACGAAATCAAGCGGATCGTACTTATCAGTAGCACGTTGAATAGGCATTTTCTTGTTGTTGCGGAAATGGTCTATGCACAAGTTGTGTGCAATGCGCATGATCCAAGCCGAGAATTTACCTTCTTCGTTGTACTGTCCGTCTTTTAATGCTTGTACAGCCTTTAAGAAGGTGTCTTGGAATAAATCGTTTGCTAATTCGCGATCGCGAACGAACATGTAAATCTTTCCGAACACCTTAGACTTGTAGCGAGTCATTAACTCACGAAATGCGGGTTCGTTTCCTTGCATGTACAAGGTTACCAATTGGCGATCTGATTCGAGTGATAAGCGCATAACGGCCTCCTTTTTTAAATGGTTCAACTTAATTTAGAACTGAAAAAAAAGTAGTGTTATATTCTATAGGCGCTTGATGTGATTTTTTGTTTCAATGTCTTTACTTCGACATCTTGAAAACGAATATAGTAATTGTTTTTACAAATAGCAAATAATTTTTTACTTTTTTTTCTTTCCTACCAATGAACAATAATCTGATTGAAGAGGTAATACCTTTGACACTTCAACATGAGAGACGTGAAGAACGAGAGCTACAAGACCCATATCATTATTAAAGGTGCACGTGTGCACAACTTGAAAAACATTTCTGTTTCTATACCGAGAAATAAATTGGTTGTGCTAACAGGATTGAGTGGTTCGGGAAAAAGTAGTTTGGCCTTTAACACGCTTTTTGCAGAAGGACAAAGACGTTATGTCGAAAGTCTATCCTCCTACGCGCGTCAGTTCTTGGGACGTTTCGACAAACCCGATGTCGACTCTATTGTAGGAATTAGTCCGGCCGTTGCCATTGAACAAAAAGTAACTGGAAGAAGTTCTCGCTCTACGGTTGGCACTTCAACAGAAATATACGATTACATTAAACTGCTCTATGCACGTATTGGCGTAACCTTCTCTCCTACCAAAGGAAAGGCAATAACGAAGAACAATACTTCAGACGTGGTGAACGTGATTTTCAATTTGAAAAATGAAACACGCTTCGCTATTGTTTGTCCGCTTAAAATAGAATCTGAAACTTCTTTTCAAATTGGAAAAGAGACGTTGCTCGCTCAAGGGTTCAGCAGACTGATTGTTGGAAATGATTTTGTAGAAATTCAAGAAGCGGAATACTCCTCTAAACAAACGTACTACTTGCTCATTGACCGCATGTCGAAAGACGATGAGTTGGAAGCTTCTCGTTTGGGAGACAGTGTGGATCTTGCGTTCTCCTTGGGACACGGGCACTGTGCGCTTTTCTTTCCAGATAAAAAGAAATTCGAAGTTTTCGCGAATCAGTTGGAAGAAGACGGTGTTGTTTTCGAAGAACCCTCATTGAATTTATTTTCATTTAATAACCCTATTGGTGCATGCAAATCATGCGAAGGGTTTGGAAGTATTATTGGCATTGATTCGAAGTTGGTTATTCCGAATGAAAACCTTTCGATTTACCAAGATTGTATCGCATGTTGGAAGGGTGAAAAACTTAGCGGATGGAAAGATGATTTAATTCGCAATGCGAAGAAAGCCGACATTCCCATTCACACGCCTTACCGCGAATTAAGCGCACTTCAGAAGAAAACGATTTGGGAAGGTTGCACACATTTTCATGGCATTAAAACCTTCTTCAAATATTTAGAGGCCGAGACTTATAAGATTCAAAATCGTGTATTGCTTTCACGTTATCGCGGAAAAACAGCTTGTCCAGAATGTCATGGAACACGGCTAAAAAAAGAAGCGAATTATGTGAAGATTGCAAACACATCGGTGTCTGAATTAATGCTTCTTCCTTTGCACAAATCGTTGAACTTTTTCGAGACACTTTCTTTAACGAAGAACGAAGAATCCATTGCGAAAAGAATTCTTCTAGAGATAAAAAACAGACTTCTTTTTTTGTGCGAAGTGGGACTGGAATATTTAACACTTAACAGACTTTCTAACACACTCAGCGGTGGCGAAGCACAACGCATACATCTCGCGACTAGCTTGGGAAGCGCTTTGGTTGGATCTATGTACATTCTAGATGAACCTAGCATTGGATTGCATCCACGTGACAGCAAAAGATTGCTCGAAGTATTGAAGAATCTTCGTGATCAAGGAAACACAGTTATTGTTGTTGAACACGAAGAAGAAATAATTCGTAATGCCGATTACATTATTGATATAGGTCCTGAGGCTGGAGCGAAAGGCGGTGAAATTGTGTTCGAAGGAAGTGCCAAAGATCTCGAGAAAAAAGGCAAGACATTAACCGGAGAATATTTGCGTGGAGACAAGAAAATTCACATTGAAAAAACGAAGAAGAAACTCACAGATATTGTGTCGTTGAAAGAAGTGAATCTTCATAATTTATCGAATGCGAGTATTGACATTCCTCTTCACGCATTCAGTGTGATTACTGGGGTTAGTGGATCTGGAAAAAGCACACTTATCAAGAGTGTCCTCTACCCTGCTCTTCAAAATGCCTTGAATGGAATTTCAGAAAACAGTTCCAATTACAGTGAACTTTCGGGAAGCATTTCTTCCATAAAAGCATTGGAATTTGTAGATCAAAATCCGATTGGAAAAAGCAGTCGCTCTAACCCCGCGACTTACTTAAAAATATACGACGATATTCGAGCGTTGTTCACATCCCAACCGTTGGCAAAACAGCGAAACATGAAGCCTGCGTTTTTCTCTTTCAACGTAACCGGAGGAAGATGTGACACGTGCGAAGGAGAGGGTATTCAGACGATTGAAATGCAGTTTATGGCCGATGTTGAATTGGTTTGTGAAACGTGCAAAGGAAAGCGATTTAAAGAAGAAGTTTTAGATGTTCAATACAGCGGAAAAAACATAGCCGATGTATTGGATTTAACCGTTGACGAAGCCATTGAATTCTTTGGTGAAGATACCTCAACTTCGGCGAAGCATATTGTACAAAAACTAACTCCGCTTAAAGCGGTAGGTCTTGACTACGTGAAGCTTGGACAAAGCAACAGCACCCTTTCTGGTGGTGAAGCGCAGCGTATTAAATTGGCATCTTTCCTCATTAAAGGACCCAACCAACCGCATACACTTTTCATCTTCGATGAGCCTACAACGGGATTGCATTTTCACGATGTGCAGAAGCTGATGATTACTTTTCAAGCATTGCTTGCGCAAGGACACACTGTAATTGCGATTGAGCATCATACCGATGTAATGCGCTGTGCCGATTGGATTGTTGACATTGGCCCTGAAGGCGGCGAAAAAGGCGGGAACATATTGTATTGTGGGCCTTTCGACGCATTCTTGAAAACGAAATCGTATACTGCAGACGCATTAAATTCTTGAGTTGAGATAAAACAATTTCAGCAAAAAGTTGTTGTTCAATTATGAGAACATTAGTTTCGTTTAGCATTGCAACTGTGTTAAGTTTGGCAAGCTGTTCACAACAAAAACAAAATCAAAGTACTTCAAGCAATATGGTCCCTCAAGTGATAAAAACAGAAGAAGAATGGAAGAAGGAACTTTCTCCTGAGCAATTCCGCATTCTTCGCGAGAAAGGTACTGAACGCGCATTCACCGGAGAGTTTTGGGACCACCATGACATTGGAACGTATAGCTGCGCTGCTTGCGGACAAGAGCTGTTTCAATCGGACTCTAAATTCGACAGCGGATGTGGATGGCCGAGCTATTTCAAGCCAATTAATGAGTTGGTGATTTCGGAAGAAAAAGACGTCTCATATGGCATGGTAAGAACAGAAGTTATGTGCAGTAAATGTGGTGGACATTTGGGGCATGTTTTTCCAGATGGCCCACCTCCTACTGGAATGCGTTACTGCATCAATTCTGGGTCCCTGGTCTTCAAACCGAATACCCCTTAACAGCACTGTCTACGCTGCGAAGCAAGGTTTGAGCGTCGCGAGGGTTCAACTGTTTTCCGAATCGGATTTTAGAACTATTGTGGACAAATCCGAGGCGTTCTCCGCCCATGATCCAAAAGCTATCGTCGAGGAAATAGAAAAATGAATTTTCGTCCTGCTTAACCAAACCCAATTGCTTAATTTTTTCAAGATCGAATTGCTCTTTTTTCCCTCGAGAACCGAATGCGTTTTGCAAGGTCAATTCACCCTTCTTGAATACTAAAATTTCCTTGCCAGACTTTCTCCACATGAGTACTTTCAAGGTGCGATAAAAGAAGAAAGACCATAAGGCCGTTGAGATTAAAAAGAAGATTTGTTCTCCCCCATTCACAGTTGTGAATAAGGAATAAATAAACACTCCCCCGCAAAACGTCCAGGCCATCAACCATGCATAAAGCAGGGCCTCCTGCCAGCGCTCTACGCTCTGTGAAATCGTGATTGTCAATTGTTCTTTTTCACGCATGACTTGAATGCGCTTTCCTATGAACTGAGGGGCCGTTTTATTCATGAATTCAACACTTTGTCATATAATTTTTCATACAAAGGAAGAACGGCTTCAAGTGAAAATGCGTTCGCTCTTTCTCTTGCCTGATCTTTAAATTTCAATAAACGTTCTTCCTTTTCAATGAGGTAAAAAACTTGCTTCGCCATTTCATCTACATCGCCGACATTGCTCATGAGACCCGATACACCGTGTCTGTTCAACTCAGGCAAACCACCTGCATTGCTCGACACAACAGGCACACCGCTTGCCATAGCTTCAAGTGCAGCTAAACCAAAACTCTCCGATTCGGAAGGAAGTAGCATGACATCTGCCGCTGAAAGAAGTTCCATCGGGTTCTTCACATTTCCAACAAAAATCACATCGTTCAGCTGATTATCACGTGCGAATTGTTCTGCTTTTGAACGATCTGGGCCATCACCAACCATGATTAAAATGGAAGGTTTCAATTCATTCACGCGCTTGTAAATTTCCATAACGTCCATCACACGTTTTACTGGGCGGAAATTAGAAATGTGAATAAGCATAGGCGTTCCATCTGGTGCATATTCTTCACGAATTTCCTTCACAACATCTTCGTTAATGGGAGTTGGATTCAAAAAGTTTGGAATGACTTCAATGTCTATATTGATTCCAAAAAGTTTATACGTATCCGTTCTCAAGCTTTGCGAAACGGCAGTAACAGCATCGCTTTCATTAATAGCGAAAGAAATTACTGGTTCAAAGGAAGCATCTCTTCCCAACAAAGTAATATCTGTGCCATGAAGGGTAGTTATTACCGGAAGATTTATCCCTTCTCTTTTCAATATTTGTTTGGCCATATAGGCAGCACTTGCATGCGGAATGGCGTAATGCACATGCAGAAGATCAAGTCCTTCGTGCTTCGCAACATCTACCATTTTACTTGCTAAAACAAGCTCGTAAGGCGGATATAAAAACAACGGATAGTCGCTTACGTTTACTTCGTGGTAGCGTACATTCTTTCTAAGCGAACCCAATCGAACCGGTTGCGAATAAGTAATGAAATGAATTTCATGTCCTTTATCGGCAAGTGCCTTCCCCAACTCTGTTGCAACCACACCACTACCCCCGAAGGTTGGGTAGCACACAATACCTATTTTCAGCTTTTTTTCCATAGTACTTCGGAGCGAAACTCCTTTGCAAAAGTACTACGGTTTAACAGGAAACAACTTGTAAATTTCTTCATGTATTCTCGAGCGAATACGCATGTCGTTGATCTTCCAATTTTCTGAACTAGGGCAGTTTCTATTACTTAAGAAAATGAAGACCGTTCCATTAGCAGGATCTGCCCAACAAAGTGTTCCGGTGAATCCTGAATGTCCAAAACTCTCGTCGCTAGCAGATGGCCCTGTTGCACCGCTCCATTTTGTAAATCCTGGTTTATCGAAACCGAGGCCTCTTCGGTTGTCTTTAAAATGACGTGCGGTAAACAAATCCATTGTTTCGTGGTGAAAGAATTCATTCGTGCCGTAGCGCCCGTCATTCAAACACAATTGCATCAATGCAGCGCAATCGTTCGCATTGCCGAACAGACCTGCGTGTCCTCCTACACCTCCCATTAGTGCTGCTCCTTGATCGTGCACGTATCCGCGAACGGCTTGTCGTCTCCACTTCGAATCCGTTTCCGTTTCTGCAATCATTTTCACGGGCCAATTCTTTGTCGGATTGTACCCCATGGAACGCAGACCCATGGGCTTGTAGAAAGTCTCTGACACATAAAAATCAAGGGGCATCCCTGTAATTTTCTCAATCATTTTTTTGTAATAATAGTAGCCCAAGTCACTGTACAAATAACCTTGGTCGGGATTCAACTTCACTTCTAAAATTTCCTTGTAAATCGAGTCCGACATTTCCTTGGTGGTCCACATATCTGCGCAAACCGGATTGCAGCATCTATCTGTATGTTCCTTCGACAAACAATTGCCATCCCATTCAGCTCCGTTCACCGTTAAGTTGGTGAAGTCTTTCCAAGCTGGAAGTCCGGCTGTGTGGGACAACATGCGCTTCAACTGCATTTTCGCATGTGGATGACCTTGGGGAAATTCAATGTAATCACCGATTGTTTTTTCGACATCTATTTTCCCTTCGTCAACCAATTTCATCAATGCTAACGTTGTTGAAAGCATCTTCGTCACCGAAGCGAGGTCGTACATTGAGTTTTCAGACACTTTCTGCGTCTTCGCCTTGTCTAGGTAGCCAAAACTCTTGTTGTAAAGAATAACGCCGTCTTTCGCGATTAAAACGCGACAACCTGGGTAGGCACCTTGATCCAATCCTTCTTTCACGATGTCGTCCACTTTCGTAAATAAATTTAATTCCGTGCCACGGACGTCCGTTGGTGCATTGGCCATCATGTCTTCCACATACACGCTGGAATCCTTTGTTGCCTGCGTATTGGTGGCTCCGAAATTAAACCAACCTGTTTGTGAAGGAAGCAAATAGCGCATTCTTCCAGAAGATTGGAAAACCTTTCCTTGTCCTTCTTTGAATCTCTTTCCAACAGAAACAGGTAATTTACCTTGAAAAGGAATGATGCCGCAAATAGCATCTGCTGTTACCTGCTGTGTTAGATCATCGGGCTGATAAGCAACCACGAATGAATTGATGCCTTTCCATTCTGATTTATCCAAGGCGTATGGACAAGCAAACATTACAACGGTAGTTCCGAAGTGCTCAGCTATTTTTTCCGAAGCATTTGTACCGTGGCTAGTGATTCCGAAGTTGGTGTTTGCCTTATTTGTTGTGCCTAAAAAGGCAACAATTACATCGGAACAATTGATTTTCAATTTTGAAATTACGTGCTGCACCTCAGCGTCAGTACATTCTTTGGAAAGCGCGTGAATTTCAACGGCCTTGTATTGATCCATACTCTTTGCAAACGAACAATTCGCACCGTCGCCTATCACCACAATTCCCAGGGGCTTTTGCCACTTGTCTGAATCTTCATAAGGAATTTTATCTTCTGAAATAACAGTGATTGAACTCTCAATGCAACGTCTGCGCAATGCTGTGACGTATGACAAATTCAAATCCTTCGATATTCCTTTGATGGGAATTGGCTTGAACTTGTGCGCTCCAACGCGTTCCTTTGCCTTCAAAACTTTTAGCGCTTTAGCTGTTATCTCGGCTTCAGTGATGCGTCCTTGCTGAATAGCTTCTTTCACTTTTTGAATGGCCAATGGCACATTCAACGGAAACAACACCACATCGTTTCCCGCAATGAGCGCGCGCACATCTGCTTCACCAGCAGGAAAATATTTCGCAACGCCTTCCATATTCATGGCATCGGTGAGCACCAATCCTTCAAACTTCAAACTGTCGCGAAGCAAACCGGTTATGATGTTTTTTGAAAGCGTACTTGGCACATGCGCTTCTTTTTCAAATTCAGGAAGTGAAAGATGCGCCACCATTACGCTTGCCAATCCATTTTCAAACATGGTCCTGTACGGCTTGAATTCATTGGAAGAAAGCTGAGCGTAATTTTTATTTACAACTGGAAGTTCCTTGTGCGAATCGGCATCGGTATCGCCGTGTCCGGGAAAATGCTTTGCATTCGCCAACACACCATTGTCCTGCATCCCTTTCATATAAGCCATTCCGCAAGTGGTAACGCGATCTGCATTTTCACCGAATGAGCGATTCGAAATAACCGGGTTCTTTGGATTTGAATTCACATCAACTACAGGAGCGAAGTTCATGTGAACGCCAATGCGCTTGCACTGACGCGCTACTTCCTTTCCAAATTCATAAATCAATTTTTCATCCATGGATGCTCCCAACGTCATGGCTCGTGGGAATGAAATGGTGCTATCTAAACGCATGCCCAGTCCCCACTCTGCATCGATTCCAATGAGCAAAGGAATTTTTGATTTAGCTTGAAATCGATTCGTCAATTTTGCTTGACGAACAGGTCCTCCTTGAAAGAAAATAATTCCGCCAATACCATTGTTCTTAATGAGCGTTTCAATTTGTGTTGGATTGTAAGATTCTTTCTTCTCATCGCTCCACGCCGCAACCATAAAGAGTTGCCCAATTTTTTGATCGAGGGTTAGGGTTTTGATGAGGCTGTCGGACCAGGAGCTAGAGTTAGTTTCTGCGAAAGGTGCTTCGCAAGGTGTAATACTAGTTTCTACGAAAGGTCCGATGGAAGGTGCTTGCAAGGTCGTCGTTGCCGAAGGTTCTTCGAGATATGTTTCGCAAGATTTTAGGATTGGACGAAATGCGAGGAGTAAAATCACTACTGCGAGAGCGGGCCATTTCAAAAATTTCTTCATGTGTTAAAGTTATTCGCACATGAGAGACTGCTAAAAACTGTTCCACGTATTTTACAACATTGAAATGTGAATGAACTAGACCAACGTTTTCATGTCAATGGCCTTTTTTGCTTGCACCATGAGAAAAGAAAACTGTTCTTCTTCAGTAAGATTTGAATTGTCGAGAATAACCGCATCCGAAGCCCTGCGCAAAGGGTCTGCCGCGCGCGTTGTGTCTAGCAAATCGCGCTGTGCGATGTTATCACGCACGTCGTCGATAGATATATCAACAGCGTTGTTTTTCAATTGAAGAAAGCGGCGTTGCGCTCTAACTTCAACATCGGCAGTCATAAACACTTTCAATTCAGCATTTGGAAGAACCACGGTTCCAATGTCTCTGCCGTCCATAACAACACCGCCATTTTCGGCCATGCGCTGTTGAATTCGAACCAATTTTTCACGCACTTCTTTGATTGCACTTATAGCTGAAACATGCGCGCTGACTTGCATGCTGCGAATTTCTTTATCTATGCAAGTTCCATTCAAGAAAGTTTCTATTTCTTGAGAATCTGAATTGTATTTGAATTGAATTAAAATCAAATGAAGAGATTCCACCAACATGTTTTCGTCTATCTCTCCTTTGTTTTGAATGTATCCATGCTCTAAAGCATAATAGGTAACAGCTCTGTACATTGCGCCTGAATCTATGTAGATGTAATTCAAGTTTTTTGCTATGGCCTTTGCTAATGTGCTTTTTCCACAAGAAGAATAGCCATCTATGGCAATGTTAATTTTATTGGTCACTCGGTTAGGGAATTGAAGGTTCGAATTTACAATGCTTCCGCGGAAATCACCAAGTTTTATTTCAAAATGTGGTAATATTGCCAACATGAAAATTTTGAGACGATTGCACTCTGTAACTAAAATGAACCCTTCAGCATTTCTTGTTGCATTCATTTCAATCGTTTGTCTTCAATCGTGTAACAACATTCCCTACTTTGGTCACCAAGAAGGAAAAATCATTTACGACGTCAGTTTTCCTTACGAATCGAACGACATTAAGCTAGCACTTTTTCCGAGCGAAATGACGTGCATCTTCGACGGGGAACACCAACACACCCTTATTGAATCTGCCTACGGTATTGTGAAATCTGAATTTATTATTGATCACGAGAAAAAAGAATTCAATCATTTAGTAGCATGTTTCGGCAGTGATTACGCGATGCATTTGAACGAAGGCGAATACAATGAATGGATCAAACAATTCCCTTCTGTTCGATTGGAACCTACCGAGGAAACCATGATGATAGCTGGATACGAATGCAAGAAGACCATTGCTTATTTCAAAAGTGATTCGTTGCCCTCTGTGGAGTTGTATAGCACAACGAAATTAGATTTAGACGGAAACAATTGGTGGAACACCTACGCTGGTGTTGAAGGAACATTGCTCGGATATGATATTGAGCAATACGGAAGACGCATGCAAGTGCGCGCACGTGAAGTGATTTTTCAGAAAACAACCCCCGAAGATTTTCAAATTCCAAGCTCCTACACCCCAATAAGCGCGGGTGAAATGAAAGCCAAGCTCGACGAAATTGTAAAAGATTATCTCGATTAATGAACCATTCGGTTTCTTCCTTGTACAGCATAAAAAATTCAAGTTATGCTGTTATCCTTTCTCCGATTCTTTCAAAGCGACGCTAGACATTTTCAAATTGTTTCTCAAACTATTTTCGTTTGTATAGGCGTAATGTTCCTTCGCTGGGATTATTCATTCATTGCTATTCTGCTCACTTTCGGCACAGCACTTTCCATTCAACTGCTTGGAATTTATTTATTGAAGCTTCCACTTCATTCCATCAAAAGTGCGTTGATCACAGCTTTCGGATTAACGCTCTTGTTCAAGAGTAATGAGCCGATGCTTTATGCATTAGCTGCTGCCATTGCAATTGGACAAAAATTCATTTTTAAAATTCGTGGACAGCATCTTTTCAATCCGGCTAACGTTGGAATTATTGCAGTGATTCTTTTTACGAAGAACGCATGGATTTCCCCAGCACAATGGGGAAACAGCACCGCGCTTGTCTTTGTAATTGGAACAGCAGGATTGGCGGTGCTATCAAGAGTGAAGCGCATTGACACTGGGCTAATTTTCATTGCCACACTCTTCGCGCTTGAGTATTACAGAACAATCGTTTTCTTAGGTTGGAATTGGGAAGTTCTGCTTCACAAATTATCATCGGGAAGTATTTGGTTATTCGCACTCTTCATGATAACCGATCCGATGACTATTCCAACAAATAGACTGGTTCGAATCATCTGGACCATGGCGGTGGCCTTCACTTCCTTCTACCTCACGAATTTTCACTTCGTCACTGGAGCGCCGCTGTGGGTTTTGGTTTGCTTCACTCCATTAACGCCATTGCTCAACAAATTTTTCCCTAGCAAAACATTTGACTGGATTCATTCATCACAAAAACAATTCAACCATGACTCAAAGATTGCTTATTAAAGCGGCAGCACTTTTAGTGCTCCTTGCAAGCGTGAACGCTTATTCGTTCTGCGGATTTTATGTCGCGAAAGCAGACACCACTCTCTTCAACAACAAGAGCGAAATTATTTTGGTTCGCGACGGAACGCGCACTTCCATAACAATGTCGAATGATTTCAAAGGCGACGTGCGCGATTTCGCCATGGTGGTGCCTGTTCCAGTCGTTCTTCAAGAAGGCGATATTAAAGTGGTTGATAGAAGAATTTTTGAAACACTCGATGCTTATTCTTCTCCAAGATTGGTGGAGTATTACGACAGCAACCCGTGTTATCAGGTTGTAAAAGAGGAAGAGGCAAACTGGAGCGCTGCAGTCACCTCTACCAATGCCGGAACGCGCATGGAATATGACATGGTTGAAAAAAAATTCAATGTGACCATTGAAGCAGAATACACGGTTGGAGAATACGATATAGCTCTTCTTTCTGCGAAAGAAAGCACTGGATTGAAAAACTATTTGATTCAGGAAGGATATAAAATCCCAGCAACTGCGGAGAGTGTGCTTGAACCATACATCAAGAGCAACATGAAATTCTTTGTTGTGAAAGTGAATTTAGACAACCAGAAAAACACTGGATTCGATTACTTGCGTCCGATTCAAATCAACTTCGATCATCCGAAATTCATGTTGCCTATTCGCTTGGGAATGGCGAACAGTACTGGCGAGCAAGACATGATTGTCTATGCCTTCACGAAGGCGGGACGTGTGGAATGCACAAACTACAGAACGGTGAAAGTTCCAACAGACCGAAACATTCCGTTGTACACGAAAGACATCTTCGGCGAGTTCTACAAAAACCTTTTCACACGTGCTTATTCTCGTGAAGGCAAGAATGCCGTTATGTTGGAATATGCCTGGAACGTTACTCCAAGCTGGGGTGGAATGAAATGTGATCCTTGTGTTGGGAATCCGCCTATTTACAACGACTTTGCTGAAGCGGGCGTTTGGTGGGCCGGTTGGAATTCTGCATCACCAGTGTTCTTCACAAGGCTTCACGTGCGATACAGCAACGCGAAATTCCCTGCGGATTTAACTTTCCAGATTACTCCGAACACAGAGAATTTTCAAGCAAGATATATTCTAACTCATCCTGCTGGAGGCCCTTTCGATTGCGATGAATCGCAAGACTATTTGGAATCGTTGCGAGCGCGCAGAAAAGTTGAAGTGGATGAGTTGTATGCGCTTGCGGGAATCAAACCGAATGATCGTAGCGACAACTACATCAATGAATTTGTTTCTTACATGATAAACAAACCGATGGACTCTATGCTTAAAGGCGAGGTTATTCCAGGAGAGAATTCACCTATGGACGCAAGCGATATTGAAGTGGATGAAGCATACATTCATTCAGACATGGAACCGAACGAGGCCTTCCTTCAAAATGACAATCCCGAGAAAAAGAACAAGCCCTGGGAAGTCCCCTTATTCTTGGGTTCCATAGTCGGATTGGCCTTGTTTGTGACAAGGAAACGAACGAAAGAATAAGTACAAAAAAGGGCGACCGTTGGTCGCCCTTTTTTTTTTCAACATAAAATATTAATAGTACATGCTGCGACGAACCTTCGCAACGTACTTAGCAAGACGAATCACTTGCTTTGTATATCCGAATTCGTTGTCGTACCAAACGTATAGAACAATACCCTTTCCATCCTTCGAAACAATGGTTGCCTGACTGTCATAAACGCTGCAGCACTCGTTTCCAACGATATCACTTGAAACTAATTCCTCGCTAATGCTATAGAAGATTTGATTCACTAAATCACCGTCTAGCGCAGCTTTGCGAACAGTAGCATTTACTTCTTCAACCGTGGTTGCTTTGTCTGTGTAAACGTGAATGATTGCTAACGAACCATTTGGCGTTGGTACGCGAACAGCGTTTGAAGTCAACTTGTCTGCCAAAGCTGGAATTACTTTCGTAACAGCTTTACCAGCGCCCGTTTCAGTGATTACCATGTTCACAGCAGCACTTCTTCCGCGACGACTTTTCTTGTGCATGTTGTCTAACAAGTTCTGGTCGTTCGTGTATGCGTGAACTGTTTCAATGTGCCCTTTTTCAATTCCAAATTCATCGAAAATGGTTTTCAAAATCGGAGAAATTGCGTTGGTTGTGCAACTTGCTGCAGAGAAGATTGTCTCGCTTTCAATGTCTAAATCGCGGTGGTTAATTCCATAAACAATGTTTGGAACTTCTTTTCCCGGTGCAGTTAAAAGAACTTTGCTAATCCCTTTTGCTTTCAGGTGAATGCTTAGTGCTTCGCGGTCTTTGAAAACACCCGTGTTATCAATTAACAAAGCGTCTTGAATTCCATAAGCCGTGTAATCAACAGCACCTGGATCTTTCGCTGCCAACATATAAATGCGCTGACCATTCACGATTAAACATTTGTTCTCGTAATCCACATCAACGGTTCCTTTGAATCTTCCGTGAACCGAATCGTTTTCGAAAAGCGCAGCGCGTTTCTTAATTGACAAATCATCGTCTTCACGCGTAACGATAGCACGAAGGCGCAGTTGTTGTCCGCTTCCTGCTTGACGCACCAATTCACGTGCAGCAAGTCGACCTATGCGACCGAAACCAAACAAGACAACGTCTCTAGGTTCCATGTCCTTTCCTTCTTCTGTAAAATTCTGGAGTTTATCTTCTAGAAATTCTTTTTGCGAATTGAAATGCTCGCGAGAGATGGCCCACTCGCTCGCCAATTTCCCTATATCAATTTTCGCTGGAGCAATGTCCATGTTGTAAAGCTCAGTGGCCAATTCCGCGGTGTGAAAAACGCTAATAGGCTTACCTACTACTTCCGCTGCGTATTTGTGCAATCGCAGGATTTCGGTGATTCGCGTATCTGCAAGATGATTGCGGAAAAGCACCAATTCAATTGATTTATCGAAAAGCAACTTCCCCACCATGTGCGCGAGATCTACTGCTGCTTTTTCTTGGTTCACATACACTGCCAGTTCATTGCTGTAGGTGTCGTTTGACAAGGGTTTGTTTGACATAAATTAAATTTAAATGAGTTGATTTTTCTTCTTGAAAATCATTTTTTCAAGACGCCGCAAAGATAGTTCAAGCGAATGAACTTGCAGCAAAAAAAACAGCCTCGTATTCATTACACGAGGCTGTTTTCATTCAAAATAATTCTTGGTATTTATATACCGAAACCGTAATAAGCTCGAGTTCCGTTAGGGTAAACTCCTTCCAACAAAATTCCACCTGACTTGGATTTCAACAACGATTGAAGTTGCTCTGGCGAGGTAACAGGTTCACCATCGATCTTCGTCACAATAAACCCGGTTTTCACACCCGCACTTCTTAGCTTTCCAGTTGAAAGCACTCCCACTTTTGCACCGCCTTGAATACGTAACGCTTTGCATTCACTCTCTGAAGGAGCGCTGAATTCCGCCCCCAGCGATGAAATGCTTTCGGCAGCCATTTCCTCAAAATTTTCGAGTTCGGCTTTACCCGATTTATTCTTTAATTCAATTTCAAAGTTCTTTTCTTTCCCGTTTCTCCAAACCACCAAGTTCACTTTGTTACCCGGTCTGAACTTGCTTATTTGCTCTTGAAGTTGCGGAACGGTAGAAACCGGATAGTCCGCAACTTTCAAAATAATATCTCCAGCTTCTAGCCCTGCCGATTCCGCCGCCCCTCCTGCTGTAACATTATTGATATAAACACCCGAAACCAAGGGTAATTGGGCTTCTTTTGCTTGCTCTTCTGTTACCGCTGAAATTTGAACGCCGAGAAATCCGCGTTGAACATTTCCGAACTCTATGATATCTTCTGCTACTTTTTTCGATATTGAAGCAGGAATTGCAAATGAATATCCCGCGTATGAACCGGTTCGAGAAGCAATAGCCGTATTGATACCAATAAGTTCACCGTTGGTATTCACCAACGCACCGCCGCTGTTTCCCGGATTCACTGCAGCATCTGTTTGAATAAATGACTCGACTGGTAAAACTTCACCTGACCTTCCTTCACCAATGATATTGATGTTTCTGCCCTTAGCACTTACAATACCAGCGGTAACGGTAGAGGTTAATTCAAAAGGATTTCCCACTGCGAGCACCCATTGACCAATATGAACGGCGTCACTATTTCCCCATGAAATGGCCGGAAGATTTGACTCGTCTATTTTTAAAACGGCAATATCTGAGCTCGGATCTTTTCCGACCAATGTTGCTTCATAATTTTTGTTGTTGTTTAAAGTGACTGTCACTTTTTCAGCACCGTCTATGACATGATTGTTTGTGATTATATATCCATCTGCTGAAATGATGACACCTGATCCAGATGCCATTTGTGTTTGAGGCTGTTGCTGATACCCGAAAAAACCGCCCCAAGGATCGTATTGGGTTGTTTTAGTTTCCGTCTTCACGTGAACCACTGAATTGACTGTTCTTTCAGCGGCAACTACAAAATCACCGCCTACACCACTTAATCCTGAATAATTAGCAAACGCGCTTGGAACAGGAGAATTCCAAGATGAGAAACTTGGATTTGGCCTAACTACAAAATGGTATGCAGCCATGGCAATAAGACCGCCAGCGAAAGCTGAAGCAAAAATGACTAGACTCTTTTTCATACTTTTTAAATTTGAAATGCTAAAATAATTTGATTTTGAATCGAACAAAAACGACACCAAAATATTTTTATTGTCAGAATGAATTGATTGTAATTTTGCACCTATGAAAAAGTCTTTGGGTTTGGTTGGAATTGTTTTAGCGATTGTAACCCTTTTAGTGGGTTGCGAAAAGGACATAACTGTTGACCTTCCGCAGGCGGAAACTAAAATTGTTGTTCAAGGAAGCATTGAACCTGGGCAATCTCCCATTGTTATTCTGAGCTATTCGGCAGGTTACTTCGATCCGGCTGATTTAAACGCCCTTGCTAATTCCTACGTGCGTGATGCCCAAGTGAAAATGGTTCACGGAACTGACACCATTCC
>Ga0114980_10000485_pt1 | contig 29169 bp, 55 predicted proteins | sample S_140806_EF_Meta_FD_87018 | JGI IMG/M metagenome (GOLD analysis project Ga0114980, IMG submission 87018) | Freshwater microbial communities from Lake Simoncouche, Canada to study carbon cycling - S_140806_EF_MetaG | ecosystem: Environmental > Aquatic > Freshwater > Lake | place: Lake...
CAGAGGACATCGCCAAGTCCCGCACCCGCCTTGAGCGTGAGCAGGCTGCGAACATCCTGCTTGCTGCCGAGCTTGCCACCCTGTGCAAATCGCTTGAGGACGACCTTGGCTGTGCCGGTCGGGTGAGCGACCACTTCAATAAAAAGACTTACCCTTTCGGGATGTCTCCTCTTTAATCCTACCATAACTTACGAAAATGAAGAAACCTGTCTACTACGCCACGATGACCGTCTTGGTCGAATTGGAAATCCGCGCCGACTCGCAAGAGCACGCAACGGCTATGCTCCGACACAAGATGCAGACCCTCGCTGCGACCAACCCCGACCTCGCTGTGCATGAACTGGTTAGCAAGTGGCCCATCCCGAACCAAGGCATCGACCTTCGTCCGTTCGACCTCGTTCCCCTGCCGTGAAGCATATCCGCTCACATAATCTGGCGACCCACGATTTGTTTTGCGACCTCGTGCTGACGACCTATGACATCCAGCTCATCCGTGAGTGCGTGCGTCTCATTGAACAACCGGGCGACGAGATTGCTATCACGCTCGCCGGCGGGAAAGCACATTTGTCCTTGATGCCCGACACCGCCATCCCCATCATTCGAGCCGTATGACTCTTACATTCAAGTTTAAGTTCCGCGCTCCGTCGTCGGAAAAAAAGACCCCTCCGCTCTTTGTGGACTTTGGCCGGCGGGTGACCGCACCCGATGTCGCCAAGATGATGCAGGAGGGCAAGATGCCCCTGCCAGACGCTTGGCACGACCTCACCAAGGGACAGTTGGCTGACCTCGGCTACGATGCCGTCCGCTACTCAAGGAAGTTCAAGGTGAAGTATGTCGATGTCGTGCAGAAAACCCCAAGGCAATACGACGCCTAACACTTTTTATGGCTTACTACTCCGACCCCACGCATCAGCTGCTCGCAAAAATTGCCGACAGCATTGAGACGCTCAACAAGACCCTGGCCGACTCTCCGGCAAAGGACTCAAACCTTTTAGCCACTACGCTTGCCGAAAACATTCGTCTCAAGGAGACTGTCCGCAACCTTGGCGAAGAGCTTTTAGTTGTCAGGATGGATGCGACCCAGGACCCGGTCCTGCTTGCCGCCATCAAAGACGCAGTCCTTTATCCTCGGAAGAAGTGAGTTGCACAGTGAGCGTGGTTCGCTTCCTTGTCCTACTATGAACAAGGAGAAGATGCTCGGCTACACCCCAGAAGACTTGGAGTCCAAGCAGGATGTGTATCCGACCTTCCCTTGCCCGCACTGCGGAGCAAAGAATTGGATACCGGTCACGACCTTCTATTCTTCGCCCACGCGCTTGTGGCGTGCGACGACGCTTTGCTCAAGCTGCCAAAAGAACGCTCGTTGGCTTATCGACCCCGACCTGACAGTATCGTTGCAGTCGAAACAGATGCACCGACCCTTGGGCTTTTAAGTGAGTCGCCGGCCTTGGCTGCCTGCCTCTTTAAGCCCCACTACGTTGCCCTTGGAGTCCTTTTCGGTGACGAGGCGGGTGATACCGCCCATTGAGCCGTCTGGGAGCGTCAGGCGACCCACGAGGGACCTATCCTTGACTTGCTCGACGCGCACGAGGACTGCTTGCCCATCGTCGTAGAGCTCGACCGTGTCTCCCTTGCCGTAAAGTTCACCAAGCGAACCATCCGGAGTCTTGCGGAAATAGCCGGCCACATCTGCACGCACCGGCTCGTCATCCAGGGAACGGATTGTGATGCCCTGTGCTTCAGAGCGGCTTCTGGAATGACCTCTCGCCATTATGTTCAGATGGCCTTGAAGCGAACGCCATACTCGGCGGCATCGTCCATGTCACGGATGAGGCGTTGGATTTCCCTGTTGCCTTTCTCAAGACCAGAGAGGACGGACATCTTCTTGACGCCCTTCTCGTCGAGGCCACCGGACTGGAGGCCGGCGCCAAGGGAAGCACGCTCATTGATGATTTCTCGGTGGATGGCCACGATTTGCGGGGAAAGACCAGCGGGGTTGGAGTAGTAATAGTCTTCGTCTTTCTTCACGGCTGCCGACCTATCCTTGGGGGACATAATAGCTTTCTCGCTGTCGGCGACCTCTGTGCTCCACAGCTTCGCCACCGCAAAGGTCTTATCGACCATCCTGGAAAGCTTGTAGAGGGCTGCGTCGGCTTCGTTGAACTTGTATTCCGACTCGACCCGCCCACTAGTGCGCGACTCGGCCACAATCGTCAGACCATTACCCGTGCCGATGAACTTTCCGTTGTCGTCAAATTGGTCTAGAAGCGCCTTCGCCTTGGTAGCGAACTCCTTCGCTTCGTTGAAGTTTGCGTCCTCTCGCGCATTAGGATTGGACCTGGAATACGCTTCGCCCATAGCGATTGCTGCCTTCACATCGGCCTTGGTGGCCTTTGCGGTCAGTTGGTCCTTGAAGCCCTTGCCGGGTGTAGACGGCGCTTCAGATTGCGCCCGTGAATTGCCTCTTGCCATAACACCAATGGAGGGGTGTCAACGGACTTACTTCGAGTTCTTCAGGAGCTTCTGCACCTCGGCGCGGAGCTTGGCTTCAAGCTTCTTGCGAGCTTCTTCCTTCTCCTCCGTGGTCATAGGCTTCAGGTCCGGCTTGGCGTTCTCATCCACATTGGAAAGTTCGCTGTCGTCGAGGCGGTTCTTATTCTTGGTCATAGAGTTGTCTTTTTGTAGCCGATGTTGATGGCGCTGTCAATGGTGCTCAAGGTGTTGTCCAGGACTCGCACCAAGACATCCGTGGGCAACGGCTTACCCTTGGAGAAGCCTTCTTCTTTGGCGAAGTGCTCAAAGGTGCTATCGAGCATCTTGGCAAGCTTGGGCTTTGAGGTTTTCCAAAAGGCGCTGTCTTTCGGCGGCGACATCTCAAAACGGGTGTTGCCGGATACGGCGCGGAACGAGCCAACCTTGTTCTGAAGGAGCATCTTCACGTCCCCGCGCGAGAAAGGAATAGGCTCTCCATTGGGTCCAGTCGGGTGATTGTGCGTAAAAGTCGCGCCCTTCATCGCTTTGGACTCCTTGGGCGTGAAGTCCACAAAGTTGGGCTCGGAGGAGGTCTTCACAAAGACTTGCTTGCCATCCACATAGACGGCTGCGTGCTCTGTCCCGGCGTTCGCTATCGCCCGCTCGGCAGTCTCGATGTCTTTGCCAGCCATCGCCAGCAGCTCTGGCGTAGGTGCCACGTCCTCTTCGCCCTTGAAATTACCCTTGGCGTCCAGGATGGACTTCTTCGACTTGACCAAGTTGCCCAGCCCTTTGCCGGGAGACTTGGCGCTCATTATGGCGCGGGTCGGCACGCTCTCGCTTGATGCACGAGAACCACCCCTCGTCCCTGTGTCGCTACCCCTTGCCATTATCCGTTACGGGCTTTGAGCTCGTCATTAGCCTTCTTCTGTTCGGCGTAGTAGCGGGCGGTGGATACCTTCACAAAGTTATCATAGTTACGAGCTGCCCGACGCTTGTCGGCAACCTTTTCTTCCTTTGCCTGCCGGCGGGAATTGTCGCGCTTATCCAATTCCTTTTGCTCCTCGGACTCATCTGGCAAGCGCCGTAGGTCAAGCGGCCGCCCGTTATCCGTCAGGTCCATACCCTCGGAAACTTGCTGGGAAAGCTGCTCGGCATCCTCTTTCTTGGCAAAAGCTATGCCAATCTTACGCTTGTCATACCCGCCGCCGGGGACGCTAAAGGTGGCCTCAATCTTAAAGGGATACAGGGCATCACCAGATTTGTCTTCAATTACGTCGGTGTAAGAAAAGGTGGATGCGGGAAGCTCCTCTTTGAGGATTTTGGCAATCACTTTGACCGCCAACCCGGTCTTGAACTTCTCGTCGGAAAAGGACTCGCCGTCCCTACGGATGTTCTTGGCGATGGCAGCTTGGGTCTTTTGCGCCCAAATGCCTGGATACGCACGAGCGCGGACCGAGCTGAACTCGGACGACGCACGACTAGAGTTACCTCTGGCCATTAGATTTTGCCTTTCTTCTTGTTGATGTTGTCGTTTCCGTCTTCCATGCGGGCTTTGACCAACGAAGCTCTGTATTCATTGGGCCAAATCAATGGAAGTCGCCCGCTGCGAACCCCATTAGGTGTCTTAATCGTCGTCTCCAACAGGTAGTTGTCGTAATCCTCACTGCCGTTCTGAAGCGTCTCTTTGACCACGCTTGTCCCAACATACGTCGAGCCAGGGTATTCTTTGAGTAGCTCGACGATGCTTGAAGCAGCCTTCTCGGTCATCCAGCGCTCATCTTGATAACTGTCCTTGTTCTTCTTAAAGTATTTCTCAATCACCTTTGTTGTGCTGTCCTTCCATGAGTCTGAATACCCTTTCGCTCCTGAAAGGGCTTCTGATTGAGCTCTGGATGAACCTCTGGCCATAGTGCTACTTGCCTGATGTCAATCGGCGGGCGGTTGTGGTTCGCCCCTTGCCAAGGTTACTCGCTCCCCAATTCGGGGTTAGGCCGTGGCAATTGGGGCACAGCACCTCAAGGTTCTTCTCCTTTGTGTTGGTGGCATCTCCGTCGATGTGGTGAAGCTGCACCGGGACTTTGCCGGTCACTGGATTGACCTTCTTCCAGCCGCACCTACTGCACTTGTGGCCTCGCTTATCCAAGATGTAATTCCTGACAGTCTGCGAGATTTGGAGCTGCTTCCCGCGCGTGCCAGGATGGCGACCGGCTTTCCAGTCCTTAATCTTTTGAACATTCTGCCATTCGTTCTGACACTTCGCCGAGCAATAGACGATAGGCCGCGAGGGATTTCTCCCCCGTAGCCCAATCTTTTTCCCACAACACTTGCAAGGTTTCATGCCCTTGCAGGGTGGGCGTTAGTCAACCCAATCGTCTCACGTTACCTTTGTTGCCATCAACGCCCGCATTAAGGTCGCTGACGACTTGTCCGTCGATAACTTCACGATAAACGTAAGAGTTGCTCTTGCCGGAAACACGATTTTGGTTGGTCAGGCGGTCACCGACATCTTTGTTGCCCAACACAATAGCGGTTTGCTTTACGCCCATAGGACGACCAAGCGAGTCGCCGGCTGCTGCGGCAGCAAGATTAAGACCGCGCTTTGTGTTGTCAAAGCTTCCAATGACCGTGATTTCCTTGCTCGCCCCTTTAGAGTCGTTGTAAGTCATCGTGTCGCCTTTGAAAATGCCAACTGTTCCTTGGGGATTATTGACATCCCAGGTGTGCGGGATAGCGAATAACTCGCCCTTGTCATCTTTGGCAAAGATAAAGCCTTCTTGCTTTTGAGACTTGTTGGCTTCGTAGTTGAAGTCTTTGTCCGACTCATCCGAGCCACGACGCTGAACGGAAGTCTTATCAAATGCACCTCTTGTATCACGAGACAACTCCTTGCCGTCGAGCGTGCCATCCATTAAGTTAAGTTTGCCGCCTTTAACGAGGTCGCCAAGAGCAACTTCGTAGCGTTCTCCGCTAGGACGCTTGCCAGCGAGAATTGCGCGAGTCTCTTGGGAGACGCTTAAAAAACTGCCATCGGCTTGCTTTACATTACCACCGCCGTAAGGTCCGTTAACAAACTCGCCTTTTTCAATCAGTTTGGTGGCTCTTGCTATACGAGATTGTGCTGTGTCGCCACGAGCAATAGTGCCTGCTTCGGATTGTGCCCTGGAATTGCCTCGTGCCATAGTGCCTTTGGCGAGCTGTCAACGCCTATGTCAGCCGCCGGTAATCTCGTAGCGCGACCAAGATTTGAGCTTCTTGCCGTTCACTTCGAGGGTGTAGATGGTCTTCTGGCCCCACTCTTTCGGGGAGTAGTTAATCTTGCCGCTCGTCTCGTAAGCGACGGACGAAATCTTAAAGACGTTGCCAGCCGCATCCTTGATGCCTGGACCGCCGTCATCCCGGTCAATAGGCTCCGACTTCATGTCCTTATCGACCATACGCATAAACTCGGTCTTGTTGTCCTGCCAGTATTCGGCAGACGAGACATCCCGGTCGCTATCGTCCCCATCCTCGTCGTCGGAGTAGTCGGGGTCGTATGAGACGAGCGCCTTTTCGGGCACTTCGATGCCGGCCCGAATACGCTTACCCATCGAGTCGGTAAGCTCCTTGGGGAGCGCCTTCAGGAAGTCGTCTGTTCCCAGCTTCGATAGGGTCGCGGCCACATCGCCCTTGGGGGCTTTTTCAGGCTTCGCCTTGGGTTCGGGCTTCTTCCCGGCTGAAACGACGCCAGAGAGCATTTTAGCGAGCTCTGCGCCCGTGTTGGTGCCTGATGTCTTGCCTGTCGCAGCAGCAAGGATTTCGCCAGGGCTACGCTTTGGCTTGGAAGCCTTAGGCGAACCAAAGGGATTAGAGTATTCCGTGTCTGCTCTTGAGTTGCCGCGTGCCATAAAATCAACCTCCAAGGAAACGGCTTACGCCTTCCATCGCTCGCTGTTGCTGAAGTCTGATTGCGGTTTGGCGAGCTGCCTTGTTCTCTTCGTAGACTTCTCGCAGCCCATCAAGGCGTGCTTTCACGCGCGGTTCGTCTTGGCGACCGGTCTTCTCAACGGCAAGGATGATGCCCATAGCGTTCACCGAGGCGGTGTCTGCCACATGCAGGGCATCGAGAACCATGTCCTTGGTCTTATCGTCAATCTGTCGGTCCCACGAGTCCTTCCACTCTTCCTTAAAGCGGCCGGCGCGGGCAATCATCATAGCGACCCGGTCAATGTCGCTGCCTGGACCTTTGAAAGGAATGTCCTTCGAGGTTTCCAACTTATTCTGGTAGGTTTCATCATCTGCCTCCAAGATAGTCTTCACAGCAGCCTTGAGCTTGGCCGGCGAAATCCGCTTCATCTTGGTCGAAATCTCATTCACATCGTTGGCCATCTTGATGACGACCCCACGGCTCACGCCATAGTTGTCGGGAAGCCCGCCCTTCAGGGGAGGGATTTGCCCAGAGAGTTCGGATTGTGCTTTGGAGCTTCCTCGTGCCATAAGATGTTAGGTTATCGGTTGTCTAGCCACTCCCTCACATTGTCTTGGAGGGAGTCTGCTTCAATGGTGTTGATTTCGTCATCGTAGTCATCCCGGTCGGCAGAAGCAGAGTCAAGGCGGGCTTGAATAAAGCCCCTTGCCCATTTTGACATGAAACCCTCTGCAAACGAGCCATCGTTGTCTCTACCGTATTGTCTGTCTCGCTCAACGGCGGCCTGGAGGCCATCTTCAATATCATCGGCTTTCCAATATCGGTCAAGGACATCAAGCTGCGTAAGACCCTCCTGCACTTCTGATAGGGTCAATGGTATGAACTCGGCGATTTGTTCCTTGGTTGCGCCCCTGAATGGTGTCCTCTCGTTCATGTGGCCTTCAGCTTTTTCAACAATGCGGTCAAACTCGTCACGCTGGTCACGGGCGTCGGAGGACTCGCCGGCTACGCTTTCAGCGATGCCTTGGAGAGCGCGTTCAGGGATTTCGCCAACACCAATGCCTTCAAAGGGGTCCATGTTTTCTTTGGCAAGGTCATTGAAGTGCTCGATGAGCTCTGCTTGATAGCCCTTTTCCGTCTGAACAATCTTCCCCCCTTGACCAGCCGCCCCTTGGGCAACTGTCTTTTTAAAGTCTTCGGGCGAACCAGCTTGCTCCGAGTTTGCGCGTGAGTTTCCTCGTGCCATTTTTGTGATTATGATAGGTTGGTAAATTATTCTCGGTCAGGCAAACCAAGAGATGCCGACTTCTTGGCGACCTTGGCGACGGTGTCCTTGACGAACGCCTTGCCGCCGGTAGCGGAACGCATCCACTTGTCGTAAGAGTCGTGCTTCATCAGGTCGATGGTGCCGGCGTCGGACTGCTTCTTGTATTCTCGCTCGGTGATACCGGGCATAGCGTCTTGGAGTTTGCCGACAGAGCTGGCAATCCACTCACGCATGCGGACCTTGTCCAGGTCCGAACCTGTTAGGTCACGGAAGTTTGCGCCCTTGAGGGCAGATGCCACGACCTTTTGGTCAGCTTTTTCAAGCTTTCCGTATTCAGTGTAGCGGGATTTGCCGTCAAAGAAATCTGCCACATGATTGTTTTCTTCGTTGTAGAGGGCAAGGAGCATTGTATCGACGTCTGCTTCGGTTTGCTCGCCGTTCTCATCGGTAACCGCTTCGTAGTTTTCCAGGAAGCGCTCACGCTCTTCTTCAAGGTGAGCCATAAGGTTAGCACGCTCTTCTGCTTTCAACTTGGAAAGTTTGATGTCTGTTCCGACCTCGGCACCGACCTTCTGCTTGTCCGTGAGAGTCTTGAACGACTCAACCTGTTCAGCATCCATCTTCCTGTTAGGTCCCTTGTCGGGGCCGGCAGAGCGGAGTTCGGATTGAGAGCGGGATTGTCCTCTTGCCATAGTGGTAGTGGTAGCGTGTCTACCTGTTAGATGCCCCTGTGGTGCATTTCGTCGCAGATGCGAACAAACTGGCGGGCGTCGGAAGAAACCCGCTCCCAATCGGTGCTGGGGGTCTTGAACTGCTGGTAGGCAGCCTTCAGAGAAGTGTTGTCCATCTTGTCGAAGTCTAGCCCCAACTGACCGTCGGGCAGGAGCGTGATGGGGAAGAAGGCGGGCATATTACTTTTTGACATAGAAGGTGGCAACCCGGTCGTGACCCGACTTGGACAGGTTGATTTCGTAGATGTCTTCAGCGTTGCCGGCCTGATGGCTGACCTCATACTTGCCAGAAGCGAACTTCTTCATGTAGCCGGCGATGCGTTTGGCGTGGCCATCGGCAGCTCGGAGGTAGTCACCACCGCAACCGCAACGGCATTGGTTGCCTTTGCCGATGTAGATGGACTCGACCTGGGCAGCGTCGAAGGAAGGGATTTGTGAGAGGACGTTCATGTTAGGCGTGTTGGTGTAGAGGAGAGGTTGGGCGAGCGTTTGAGTAATGTCAACGACAATCTTTAGCCAATCATTACGATGTTTTGGGCGTAGTTGATGGTCTGCTCATCGCTCCAAGAGGCGGTCACAGGCGGGTAGCCCAAGACAATCATCACCCGGCGGGCGTAACGGCTCCACGAGGCTTCATAGGCCCCGCCGCGAGCGTTGTTCACGGCGCACATCAAGTGGAAGTAGTTGCCACGGTCGGAGAACTCGTTGCGGATTTCGGCGTCGGACTGGGGGAGGGCTTGACTCATAGTTTTATTGGTATGCCGACACCCTGGTCAAGCGTTTGGGTAATGTCAACACAAAAGAAGGGAGGGCCGGTTTTACCCGACCCCCCCAGTGTTACAACAACGATTAACTATGCACTAACAAGCCCTGCGGCAGCTCTCACACCGCCACAGGGAAAGTGTTAGAACGGAGCGTCAGCAGCGGACGGCTTGGAGTAACGCTGAACCTTGAGGAAGGTTTTCGTTTCGCCGTTCTTCTCGTAGGAGTCGTTCTTCAGCGTGATGGTAATCTTGAGGCCGACGAAGGACTTGACGAAGTTGAAGAACTCTCCGCGCTTGGAGAAATCCATTTCAGAGCCGTTCTCGACCTTCATGCCGGAAGCGACGATGAGCTGGTTCAGACGCCAGTAGACGGTATCCTTGTTGAGGAGGTCGTCCTTGGCGGTGCGGTTCTTATCGTCCTTGAAGACGATGACGGCTTTCTCGAAGCCCTGCGGGGTCATCTGCTGCTCCACGCTTTCGATGGCGACGATGTAGTCGCCCTCTGCGTTGAAGCGTTCGGGGCGGTCACCCGCTGTTAGGTCTACTTTGAACTTCATGTGTGTGTTTGGTTTGGTTTGGTTTTTGGTTTTTTTGGTATCCCTGTTGGGAAGTGAAGGTTAGTTAATCCAAGGGGGCAGAGTCAAGGACTGTGTGCCTTTTGTGTAAGCGGGGAACTCGCCACGCGCGATGCAGTCGGACAGGTTCTCCATCAGACGCTGACGGATGAGGAACGCTTTTTCAAGCGAGGACGCATCGAGCTCATAGATGGCGGTGCAGTAAGGCGGGTGCTTTTCCACAGCCACGAACAGAAACTTTTCGATTGGGATACCGGACGCACGACAGATACAGATATAGTGGGCGGCTTGCATCCAATAGCCAAACGACATAAAGCTCTTGGAGAAGCCCTCTGGCGAGGCATCCTCTGTCGTCTTCAGGTCCAAGATGACTGTGCCGTCCATCGTGATGAGGTCGCAACGACCCTTACAGACGATGTCCAAGCCCTTCACCTTCTCTACGGAGACGATGGAGGTTTCAATCTTGGCCGACGGGTGGATGAGGTAAGGCTCAACCTCCTTGTTGCCGCGAACCATAGACGCCATAGCGTTCACTTCCTGGTTCTCTTCCTGCGACAGGATAATCTTGCCCTCGTTCTTGCCGTAGAACTCCTTCCACCAAGCGATAGCGGTGACCGCATCTTCGCTCGGCTTCTTGGCTTCCATCTGCGCCTTCGTAGGTTTCTTCGGAGCGTCAGCGGGGACAACGACAATCTCTTCGTCCCACTTCTGCGGCTCGAACACAGCAAGGTGCGTAGCGGTGCCGATGTGCATCGCCTTGGAGGACTCCTCTGCGGGAGAGGTCATCCAATGCCAAAAGTGTGCGGGGGATTTGCGGAGCATCATTAGTCCGGTCTTTGTTAGGCCGAGGATACGGTGGTAATCCTCTGCTTGAATATTGTCATACACGCCCGCTGCGGGCGGTGGCGTGTCCTGCTTGCTGTTGTCGGTGGTCGGGTATTGCATAGTCGTGTTGTGGAAGTGAGAGGGTGTTAGACGTTCTTCAAGCCATCGAGAATGGCAAGGATTTTCGCAGGGTTGGACAGGACTCGCTGTGCGGTCATCGCATCGAGGTCACGATAAGTCTTACCTTCCTTGATGAGCTTCTTCTCGATGAGGTAGTTGGTCGCATCCGGCTCATACGCGGCGAGCAATTCGTCCAAGCGTGCCACGACTGCTCCTGCGGGGTCTTCAATGGCGGGACGCTGTTCGACATACACCTTGGGGGCCGGCAGGGCCTTGTCCTGCGAGGAGAAGTCGGACACCTCTTCGGGGGTGTAGATACCGCTGATGATTTGAGGGGCGAGAAGTCGCACCGCTTCGCTCACGTTTCGCGCCGTGAGCATCTGCTTGGGGAACTTACGCCAGTTGTCCTTGAGTCCGCCCTTGCCCGACATAGCGATGCCGTTGTTCTTGAACTCTTCGAGAGAGGAAACGATTTCGACATCGTTGCCGTCCTTGGACCAGATGGCACGCACTTCGACATCGGAGCGGGTAATCCACTTCACCTTACCGCCAGTCGTGAGATAGCGTCCGAGCATAGCGTCGGCACGCATCGTCAACTTGCCTTCGATGATGTGGTAAGTCTTGGCGAGCTCAAGCGGGGCCTTGCCTTCTGCGAGGCACTGCATAGCGAGAACCATTCCCTGTTCGGGCTTCACGCAGCCGAACATTCCGGATGCCCAAATCATCTCGCCCATCTTCTCGATGGCCTGGATGGGGTCGGTGATTTTGTTGTAGATGCCAATGCTCGTGGAAGCGTTGGCGAGGTTGGAGTTGACCTCAATGATTTCTCCGTTGTGTTCGTTCGACATAGTGGGTTGTGCAAAAGTGGTTATGCTCATCGGCAACGGTCGGGTCAAGCAACTTTCGCAACAGTGAACAAACTTTTCGTTCACACTTTTCTGCGAGATGACATTCAGCAAGAGTCATGGTTCGCCAAATCTCAGTTTTTGAAGCACAAGAAATCGGAGGCAAAACTGTGCCTCCATTATGTGAGCCGGTAGATGACGATAACATCAGCACTTCTGTTGCGGCGGCCACTAACTTAATTTGGTTCGCCATGAACATAGCTCTCGCCAAGGGTGATAGGATAGAGGCCGGCAAGATGGCGCGGATGGTTGAAGGAATTGTTGACATTGAGGTCGAGGACATGCCCAATGGGAGGGAGTCCGAGGACTATGAGGAGACAATGAACAGATTAAACGATGCCCTTGAGGGCAACGATGATGAAGACGACGAACCGCTACCTGACTAACTTACTTCTTCTGATGACGCCTATCATCGGCTGGGGAGTCGATTTCCATAACCTGGCCGACGCCGTAGCGGTAGCCGAAAGCAACAATAACCCCCAAGCCGTTGGCGATGCAGGCAAGGCTCGTGGGGCTTACCAAATGTGGAAGATAGCTTGGGACCAAGCCAACTTGGTTCGTAGGACTGAAGGTATGAAGCAGTATCCGTGGTCTTACGCCCATGACGCTTATGTGAGCAAGCAGTATGCCATAGACTACCTCCGATGGTGTTCGAGCGTCTTGGAAGCCAAGCTGGGCAGGAAGCCGGTCTATTGGGAAATCTATGCGGCGTATGCCCGCGGCCCCTCGAAGTTTGCGGACGGAGGATACTCCTATCACAATCTGCCGGCTCGCACGCACCGCGCCATCGGAGTCATCGCTACACAGATGAAGGAACTGCCACCTCGGTGAGCATCGAATACTTTACGACGGTCGTGGTCCCAGGAATTGCATCCGCAGCTTATTTCTCGGCATCCGTGGCCAATGTTTACATAGGGCGTTATGCCCTTGCGGTCATGTGGGGATGTTATAGTATCGCCAACATCTGTCTCTTAATAACAGTAAAGAAATGAAACTCATCTGCATCGACAGCGGAGCCAACGGCGGCATCTGCGTATGGGATATGACCACCCACCAATACGTTCTTGAGAAGCTCACAGGGGACACGATGGAGACGCTCAAGCCGGTCTTGGACAGGCACTTCGCCAACACAGCGGACATCCAAGAGGTCGTCATCGAGCGCCCGCCACGCTTTATGGGAACGATGATACCCTCGTCCCGCATCGCAGTCCTGTTCGAGGCGTTCGGCATCACCCTTGGTTATCTGGCTGCAAAGGACTTGAAGCCTATCGAGGTCACGCCGACGGAGTGGCAACGCCACATCCGGGACGAGAAGGGCATCAAGCGTGGGGAAATCAAGCACGCCGACTGGAAGAAGCAGCTGACCATCTACGCTCGTGAGCATTACGGCGAACGGAAGGACCTGACCAACCAAACGGCAGACGCCCTACTCCTGGCTGATTGGTATTTTAACGTTCATAACCCGCTTCTCCGCAAACCCCAATAGTGGGGCATGGGTGGGTGGCTGGGGGGTCGCGCAGGGTTGGCGCGTGGGTGACCGGTGGGTGGCGCGTGGAGAGCGCGTGGGGCCTATCGCTGGGTTCTGAAGCGTTTGTTATCAGCTGCCCAATCGTCGCCGCCAACACCCGGCTTCCATTTGATGCCAAATGCGATAACCTCGCCCTCGTCGTCACCTATCCTGAAGCTGTAATCCTTGTATATGGGATGGTATTCCAGGCGCTCCTCAAGCTTATCGTTGAAGAAGAACTCGGACACCTTGGCTGTATCAATAAGTCCCTCGACAGACTCGACGTCAGTCCCCTTCCATAGGACCTCGCCGAACATGCGTGCCACGCCTTCGCTGTTTGTGAAAGATGCCACCTCTTGCAAAGAGTATTTGCGCGAGCTGTCGCCCCGGAACATTTTTGGCAAGACTGCCGGCTTTGCCGAGAACGCCTTCTGAAGGATAGGCGGCAAGTCCTTAAAGGCCCTCATCAAGACCAACTTGTCCCGGTCGCCATCGTTCGACTGGTAGTAAAGCATCGCCCGTCCAAACTCGCCAATGGCTTCGTAAAGTTTCTTGGAGGTCTGGCTTTCGGCATCCGAAATTGCCTTATCAACCTCGTCTGAGTCGTCGTCCATACCCTTGGGAACTTCAGAGTAGTCTGCCAACAGCTTGATGACGGTGCTGCGCACCTTCGTAAGCGTAGGCGCCTTATCTCCGATTGCGGACCTGATTTGAGCATCGACATCGAGAGAGCCAAGCTCGCTCATCGCCTTGGAGTTACCACGAGCCATCTGTCCAATTACATGTAGTCGATAGTGTCGATTTCTTCTCCACCAATACGGAAGGTCACTTTCGGCATGGGCGAGTGACCAAATCCATCACCAAACTGCTCTTCTCGTGTATATGTCATCGCACTGCCCAAGCCTCTGATTGCGGAGCGAAGGTCGGAGCGGCGGCCAAGCTCCGTTCCAGCCGGGAAGTCGATGCGAACCTCATCCTTCCGGGCGCCCTTGAACGTAACTTTTGCACCACGATACTCATCGCCGAAAGAACCTTCCTTGAGTCCTTCTTTGACCGATTGTAGGAACTGCTCCGCACGCTCCTTGCCATCAAGGGAGCCATTGTAAAGAAGACCTTTCTCAATGGAGTAATTGCCTTCAATCGAACTTACTTTTGCCTCGCCAAGCTTCTCAAAGAAATCCTTGTTGTTCTTTGATGCCTCCAAGACGTCTTTCACCTTCATGAGCCGGTCCTTGGCATCGGCCTGTTGACGATTAAATCTTTCGAGCTCAAAGTCTTTGGCGCCAGCCGGCGGCTTGGCATCAAATAGACTCGCCGTGTGGTTGAGCGCCCGCATAGGGTCGCGGCCTGGTTCAAGCTCTTTGGCTTCCTTGGCGATAAGCTTATCGGCCATATCTTTGGCTTCAATGGCTTGGGCTTTGTCAAGAAGCTCCTTGGCCTGCCGACGCATAGCTTGGCTTTCTTCAGAGTTTGCTCGTGATGTGCCTCGTGCCATAGTTCTCGTTGCAGATTGTCATCCCTTCGGGAGGGTGTCAATGACCGCCCTAACTCGGTCAAGGGCTTCTATGGCGGTCCTGGCAGCGTGCAAACGCTCTTGCTTGGAGGTGTCCTCACCGGACAGGAGGTATGGGGTCTTGTCTAGCGTGTTCTGCTGCACAAGGAGTGTTAGGTTCTGCTGTGCCGCCTTCAGGTCAGCATACGCCGCCGCCAAGACCCTCCTGTGTGCATTAAGGTCGGGCGTTCCCATTTGGGAGAGAACCAGTATGCCGTCGTCTTTCATCTTGACGCCCTTGTGAGTATGTCAATAACAGGTTCACGCAACACCAATGAGCTGGAACCCCAAGTTCGACCTCGACTTAAAGTTTGGTCAAGTCGGCGAGCAGTGGCTCAAGACCTTGGGAGCGCCGGGTGGCCTCAAGATAGAGGTCAAGACAGAGCGCGACCAGTGGTTCGCCACAGGCAACCTTGTGTTCGAGTTCAGGTGCAGGGGGAAGGCATCAGGTGTCGCCACCACGGAGGCAGACTTTTGGGTGCAAATCCTATCAAAGGATGGAGCGGTCTACGGCATCTTTGGATGGCCAACCGCACAGCTCAAGGCGTTCCTCCGGCTCGTAGCCAAGAACCCTGGAAACTACGGCGCACGCTTGGTCAATGGAGGAGACGATAAGGCATCCGAGATGCTCGTCATCCCCATCTCGCAGCTCCACAAGGTCAATACAACGGAGATACTTTAAGCGTCTTCGCGGCGCTTGAAAGTAGGCTCAACTATCCGCATATCGACATCTTGGTTTCGCTTGCCCTTTTGGGTGAGCAGGAACTTCTGCGCCTTCTCACGGTCGCCCACCATCCCGGCAACAGCCCACTTGCCATGTTTGTCTCCGAAGTCCTGCTCGCCGCTCTGACCTTTTTCAGGGTATTTGCCAACGATGACATAGGGATACTCCCTCGTAGACATCGAGTATTCAACAGAGCCGTCTGGAAGGGGAACGCCGATTAGAACCTTGCCTGCGGGAATGTTCTTTGGCGGTGTAATGCTGTTTGTGCCGAGCTTCTCGCCGGCTTCGCTTTCAGCTCTGGACCCTGGAGCCGCAATTCTGGGGATACGCAATAGGCCCCTCAGCTCATTCGCCTGCTTAAACGCCGACGATACCGTCGATTGCTCCATCGCCTTTAAGGCTGCAAGAGCAAGCTGGCGATTTTCAGGCCCATCAAGGTTGCCCCGGAAAGTATTCACGATGCGCTCCAAGGTGTAGGGTCCCCCAGCCATCTGTTTCACATACCGGTCAAAGAACCCCCGCTGGTTATAATTGAAGCCAAAGGCGTCCTCCATAGCGTCACCCCGCTTGGCCATCGGGTTGTAGCGACCAAAGCGGTCTAGCTCGCTGTTAGCCTTGGACGAGCCGCGTGCCATCAGAGGATTTTGATGCTTTCCAAGTGGTAGCTTGGTTCCCACTTGTTTGTATCAACATGGTCCATCTCAAGATGCCATTTGATTTCGATGTCAGGAGCGCCTTCGGCTCTTGCTATCGTAGTTTGGACTTTGCTTTTTGGCCGTCCGACGCCATCAGCCATGTCCTCACGAAGCTTTTCGGTCACCTTTTCAAACTGGTCTTGCAACTCCACGTCTTTAGGCTTATTAACATCGTAGTTTCCTTCGAGCGCAAGCTGCATGTATTCCTGCGCGTGAGCCTTTAGCTCTTCAAAGTTAGTCACTTGAACGCCTGGCTCCATTTTAAAGGCAAGGAGATGGTCGTAATCGGCGTTTTCTGGTATCCTCGATACCGCGGCCTCTTGTGATGCCGTAGATGCGGATGGTCCAGCTTCGCTTGCCGCCCGGCTGCTATTTCCTCGTGCCATAGGTCTTACTTGTTTTTGGGCATGGGTGCCGGTTCTTTTACAGTCGGCATCTTCGGGTCAGCTTGGTCCTTCTCGTGCTGGGCGATGGTTGCCTTCGCCTGCTCAACCTCGGCGAGCTTCGCCTCATACTCCTTGTTGATGGCCTTGAACTTCTTCTCCAGCGACTTAGGGTCCGTAGCCTGATGCCAGCGGGCGTGCAGGGTGTTGTTGTGCTTCTCGCCTTTCATCCACGCCTGGAGGATGTCCTCGCCGGCAGAGATGATTTCTTGGCGGGTCACATGTTCAGCAGATGCCATCTGCTTGTATTGCGCGACCTGAGCGGTCAGCGACATGATAAGTTGGGTAGCTTCTTCGCAGGCTTGCATAGGTTATTTGTTCTTGGGCTTGTTAAAACCATTAAGCAGACCACCACGACGCTCAAAAGAGCCGATTGGTTCGCCGGTTTGGGGGTTGCGTTTGATTGCTTCAGGGCCTCCACGATAACCAAGGGCGGCTTTCTGCTCCTTGGACATCTCGGTGTTGCCCATGATGGAAGAACGCTCGGAAGCGGCGCGCGACGCAGCAGGCTGCAATAGGCCTTCGTAAATGTCGTTAAATGCCTTCTTGAAGCCCTTGGAGTCCATCGGCTTGATGGTTGCGCCACGGATTTTGTTCTGGGAGTCGGAGGCATCCTTGAGGGATGCGTCCACAAGCTTTGTGATTTCAGCCACATCGACCCTCGGCATCGACGCTACGCCGGTGCGGATAGAGCTAGCGACTTCTTCAATTTGTGCATCCAGGCGGGCTTCCACCTGACGCACATCGTCAGCACCATACGCCTTGGCTTCGTCCATACGGACACTCTTTGCCCCCTTGAGGTAGGCAAGCTCCACCATGTCGGCGGCAAGACCTGCGGCTTCCTTCTGTTGCGTAGAAGTAAGGTTCTGCACGAAATCCTTCAGGCTGCCAAAGTTCTGACCGGTCGAAGCAGCACCACCGTCAAGTAGGTTGCTCACCAGGCGGTCCACTGGGAACAGCGGGGTAGCATCGCCCCCATCGTTGGCGAAGAAGCCCATCGTCGGGCCATTCTTCACCACAGACTTAATCATCTTTTCGCGCGGTGCATCCAATTTCTCGGATAACGCTCTTGAGCTCCCTCGTGCCATAGTAGCACTGGGATACTGTCCACCTTACTTTGTGGGAGGAGGGGTTGCTCCTAGGGGAGGCGTTGGGGTGCCGAGCTTCTTCACTAGCTTCTTTAGGAGAGCCTTTTGCTGCTCTTGTCCGACTGCGGCATCCGCACCTTCTTCGATGTTACCATGACCAGCCATACCAAAGATAAACTTGGGACCAGAGCCGCTAGTATCCTTGTATTGGATGGTCTTCTCTTCTTCTTTCTTTTCTTCTTCAGGAGGGGTCGTTGGCGGGGTAGGCGTTGTTGGGGTTGGAGCCACAGGAGGCATCCCTGTGGGAGGTTGCGTTGGATTAGCGGGGTTCGCAGGATTGGTCGGCGTAGCCGCTGGATTAGCAGGGTTAGCCGGGTTCGGCGTAGCGCCCGTCGGGACTGGCGTAGGCGTCGTTCCTGGCGCGGGAGCAGGCTTGGTGTTGCCACCTGTTGCAGCCTGCTTTGCCAAGGCTTCCTTGTCGCCCCGGATAAGCTTGCTGATGTCGCCTTCGGACATCGCTCGATTTGTGCCTGTTCCTCGTGCCATAAATTATGAGGGGATGTTGCCAGCGTAGATTTCGCTGTCAATGCGTCCTTCGTAACCTTTGACGCCTGCCACACGAAGCTCTGGGTTGTAGTAAAAGTTTGTCTGATAGTAGTCGGTCATCAGGTCGGAGTCCGTATCCCGGTAACGCTGACCGACAGTCTTGACTCGGTCATTGAGCGTCTCAAGCTGCTTCCCATAGGTTGCATTGTATTGCTGGACACGATAGCGCAAAGCGCCGGTATCGACGCCTTGGAACTTGTTATTCAATCCCGCCTCAATCTCGGCCTTAATAGCCTTCTGCTCAATGACCGCTGGGTGGTTCGCATCTAGCTCAACCTGAAGGTCAACATTCCTACGGCTTGTTTGGGCTTTGATGCTTTTGATTTCGGGGACTTTGTCCAAGTCTCCGGTCAGCTTGCCGTCCTTGATGACGCCCTTCAAATCGGTAAGAATGTCCTTCTTGATGTCTATGGCGCGACGATACTCTTTCGAGGCCTTGTCGCCGACCTTCCGTGTGTATTGGCCAGAGTAGGATACTTTCAGTCCCTTCTCTACGTCGCTCCAAAAAGCGGTGTTGTCGCCAGTCTTGGGAGACGACCCTTCCCGGACAGCCTCATCGGCGGCATTTGCCTCAACGGTGCGACGAAAGTTGCCAGGGTTGTATGCCTTGTCAGGCCCCCTGTCCGCTTTAGTGAACTCGCTATCAGCTCTGGAGCCGCCTCGTGCCATCTTACTTCTTGAGAGATAGGTATTCGTTGTAAGCCTGGCAGGCGAGCATAGCGGACTTGTCGTCCATATGCTTCGAGAGAACCAGCTTCCTGTCGTGCGTCACGCCAGCAATCATCTGCTTGGCAGAGGAGGCCATAGAGCCCGAAATCTGGATAGGCGTCTTCACTTCCTCGATGTAGTTGTAAGCGACCTCGCGCATACCATCCTTACCGATACGCCAAGAGCACTGCTTCGAGTAGAACTTCGTGCCTGACTGGTTCGCCATACGGTCGATGTTATCGGCGAGCTGCGTAGCCAAACGCTCTAGGGCTGGCTGCCAGAAGGCGAAATCAGTCTTGCCGGCGTCAGCAACGGCGTTCTGTTTGTCCTTAAAGAAGACTGGGTCAGAGGGGATGTTCATAGCGTTAAGAGGGCCCTTGGGGGCGGCTGGGGCAGAAGTAGGGTTAACCGGCGTGTTGATGACGCCAGAGAAGTCCTTGAAGTCCTGCTTGGGGAGAAACTTCTCGGAGGGTTGGATGCAGTCGCAAGTCTCAGGCTTGCACTTGCAAGAGGGGTTGCCGCACTCACAGATGCCGAAGTTGTTAGGTTTCTCTGCCATAATGATATGGGCGGGTGTCAACGACGACGCTCGCTAACCGGGGAATACTTATCAGGCAGCCCCTTGCTTGCCTTCCACTCGCCAAGCGCCTTCTTTTGAGCGTCTGCCAATTCAGGAGAATACTCGGAGTAGTTTGTTTCTTTCGCACGTGCAAAGGCAAAGTTTCCACGAGCTCGACGGAGCTCCGCTTCGCCTTCCTTGTAGTTAGGATTGTCCTTCAGGTATTCGGCGAACATGCCCTTGATGGTTTTGCCCTCGGCCTTTTCAGCTGGAGACGGCTGGAGCAAATCAAACTTATTGCCCTTCTTTTCTTTCTCAATTGCCGTCGATACCGCCGCAGGCGTAGGCATCTTTTCCTTCCCCAAAGCGTTGCCTTTTACCCAAGCTAAATGGTCGTCATAGAGCTTAGAGGTTTTCTCCATCACATACTTGGCTGCGTCACGAGCATCGGCGGGCGAAAGCTTGGCGATGTCGGCATCGTAGTCCGGCTTGCCAGACATGTAGTCCATCTTGCCTGCGAGGAAGGCAGCCATTCTATCCTCGACCATTTTTTTGTCGTCGCCCACTTCGCTGAAAGGTCCCCAAATTGTGTGATGACGACGCACACTCCAGCCACGCAGGCCAAAGCCCTGGAAGGCCCTATTGGCATCGGTGCTGTCCCGGTAGTCGATATACGCTTTCTGCCTGGCCGCCTGACCAGCTTCGTATGCCTCAACCATGCCTCCAATCCCCTTGGCTAGAGCGTTGCCAAGCTCACCCAATGGCGAACCATCAGATGATACTTCAGACTGCGCCCTGCTATTACCCCTTGCCATAGTGATATTGTAGGGATGTCAACGGGGGTCATTCAACGGCATACTTGCGTTTGAAGTCTTTGAAATCTTGTATCTTCTTGTTCCCCTTCTCGACGCTAGCCTGCGCATTTTCAAGGTAAGTGGCATAACCTGTAGTCACCTTCCCATCCTCATCAAAGTATTTTACTTCGGCTCCCTGCCTGCCGGATTGCCCAAGAAGACCAATCGGATGAAGTTCAAGTCGGTTCATTTTGCTAACAGCGCCAAACTCTCTGCCGTAATTCAACTTATAATATTCAGCTGTTTCATCCCAAGGGATTTTTACTTTAACATCAGGTAACTTGTCCAAGTCTGCCAATGTAGGCGCTCCGCTGTATCCTCGTCCAGACTCACGCTCAAGGCCTTCGGCAAACCCGATTTTATTCTTCTTCAAATAATCTTGGGTTCGTTCCACAACGACCGTATCACGATAAAAACTTTCTTCGTCATGGTCACATTCTTCAGGGTTGCCATCATCCGAACGTCGGCTCCAAGACAATTCTATTTCTGGGAACATGACCTCATAAGTCTTGCCATCTCTTTCAATAAAGATGGAGTCAGGCTGGTGGTAGGAAGTCCTTACTCCTTCTTCACCGACTTGACCCTCTGCCCAGTATTTTGTAAAGGCTGCTCCAAAAGCATCCTTAAAAGCGGGACTAGCAAGGAACTTGAGCTCGGGGATTTTGGATGCCTTCTCAAGTGAGAAGTCCTTTGTTTTAATTTCCCTCCGCATCTGTTTGATGTCCCGGCCGACAAGGCGGGACTCTGACTCTGCTCTGCTGCTTCCTCGTGCCATAAAAGGTTATTTCTTCTTAGGTTCAGGTGGGGGAGTGTCCAGGTCGATAACGCCTTTAGTATTGCCAGACTCATAAGCTCTTACGATAGCCGGACCAGACGCACACGCAAAAACACCAAGGTCGTAATCACGGAGGTCTACGCTGTAATCTCCGTATTCTCTATCTTCGTCTGATAGGTCAATCTCTCCCTGCGGGCCATACTCAATTAGTTTGCCTTGGTATTTAAACGTCTTGGCGTCGTCGGCGCCCTCAATCATTTCAGAGCCGCCAGTCATTGTGGTGGGCGTGGAGCCGAGGTCTACGTCTCTCTCGCCATTCCAAGCGTAGTCATTTTCATAATCGCCACCCTCCCAAGAGTCTTCGCTGGTTTCGTGGTCAGAAAACGCCAAACCAATTCGTTTCATCGCTTCGGCATCTTTAAACAATGCCCGGATAGTAGGGTCTTTTACGCCCTTTGCATCCAACTGTTCATCGGTAAGAGTAGAACCAACTCCAATTTGATTATCGCCACTGTGGAGTTCATAGCCAACCTGTTCTTCTTGGGCAGCATAGTGCTCCACCTCTCTTAATCGGTCAACGGTAAAGCCGTAAAACTCTTTTGACTTCTGGTCCAATGCAAGGCCCTTGGGGCCTGCATCAATTTTAGGACTGAACCTTTCTGTGCGCCTGATTTCAGACTCAACGCCGGAAGGGAGTTCGCTTTGTGCTCTAGATGTTCCTCTCGCCATTTGTGCTGGTGTTATGTCCACCCCTAACACCTTGTCAAGGTGTGCCGTAGAGCTCTTTGTGCTTGGCGTTGATGCGCTCCCCAATCCACCGCATCACAGGGACCGCCATCGAGTTGCCACAGGCTTTGTATCGAGGACCATCCGGGCACTCGGAGGCAGGCTTGCCCTTCCAAGGGATTTGGGACCAATCGTCCGGGAAGCCCTGCAACCGTTCGCACTCCCTAGGGGTTAAGCGCCTTACGGCCATAGTGACCTGATGGACGGCAGATACCTGTTGGGTGACCTCGGAGCTCTGCGGAGAGCGTGAGGGGTCATTGGAGGCGGTTAGCGTCGGTGCTATGGCGGCTGGAGCGCCATGACCTTGCGCCGTTCGCAGCGGGACGTGTAGGTCCCCCGTCAGCGTGCCATTGAAAAGGTCCACTCCCTGTGAGGGGTGCATAACGGCGGGCTTATTATTTCCACCACCACCCGCTTCAAGGGTCGGCGCGGTGCTTTCGGAATAACCAATGCTGCGAGCTTGAGCCGAGTTCCCCGGCTTGAAGGTTGCCACCTGTATCGTTGCCACATGGGGCGATTGGTCGCCAGAGTCGCACTTCACGGTCGGGAATATTTCCGTCGATGGGTCAGCGCCAGCCTTGCGCCGTAGGTTTCCCGGCTGGAAGGCCACAGCCTGCTCCGCTTTGTGCAAAGCGATGAGTTCGTCGATGGCTTCAGACGAGCTGCCGCCCTTCGACCCCTTACAGGTCGTGACTGTGGGAGCGATGACCGGAAGAATGTGTGCCGTCTCGTTGTATGGAGCCCAGCCTGACGAACCTTGCATCCTGGCCGTGAGGGTAGGTATCACTTCCTTGGGTTCGAGAACCATGCCCATCTTGTCACAGTCCGAGCCGGTGCGGATGGTCTGTGAGGTTTCGGAGAGCGTTTGGTTGTATCCGTCAAAGGCGAGGGGTTCGCCGATTACATGGGAAGGGCGCGACGGCCTATTCTCTCCTTCGGCGCGGAGTGTGCCAGCTTTGTCGTCCTGCATCCAGAAACCTTGCCCGCTTTCTCGCATAGCGACGGCTTGAGCGCCGGTCGTGTCCAAGGTGTAGGCTGGGTCACCCGGCTTGGCAACGCCAAGGCCGTTTTGCTTCTTTTCGAGCTCGCGGCCGTCTTGGATGGGAATGGGCAATAGTTCGTCGTTCATAGAGGGTTCAGAGTTCACAAAGGGGACGTTACCACCGCCGGTGCCATACCTACTCACCACGGTGGGCGCAATCTCGTGCGGTCCGGTCACTCGACTATCGTTCGGATGGTTCTCGTAAAGCTTCTGCACCACCATCACGCCCCCTTGGTTCGCCGTGGGGTTCAAGCAGGCGGTATCCAGGCACTTGGTCTTATCGACCTCCCGGCAGCCAGAGTTAGGATTGTCCGAGAGCATCGAGTTCGAGGTAAAGCTGTCCATTATGTATGCGACCGGCTGGGCCACAAGGTTCTGTGCGTGGTGCGATGTCACGGCAGGGCGTAGTGCCTGAAGGCACAAGGCTACTTCTACCTCCTTGGCGTGGAAGGTATCGTTTACCGCATCCTCCCGCATCATAAAAGCAATAGGCGTCAAGACCGCATGGGGACCTTTTGCCACCAAGGTGGGCGTCGTGTATGTCTCGCCGATGAAAGGCGTGTAGAGGGCGTTTACGCCCGCATTAAAGGCAGCTCGCTCAAGGAGAACCACCGGCTCTGCGATGTATGTCTGCTGGTGCGTGCCAGGCTGCGAGGATAGCGTCGATGCCTTGTCCCCAAGTAGGCGCACCTCCTCACGCTGGTTCTGCGTAAAGGCGATTGGTTCAGGAGGGTCTTGGCTCATCGGTAATAATTATGGTTGTGGAGCGAGTGTCGCCGACGTCAAAGCAGTTGAGGGTGTTCGAGTATTCAGCTGGGACCCAAGTCTCGTAGTCCGTATCGCTACTAGCTTTTTTGCTCTTCCTGAAAGGGTAGGGCAGTTGGCGAACCACTCCCCTCCTGCGGAACGATGACCCCCATGAATTGGTCCTTGTCCGGCATCCTCTGCTCCACGGAGCGGGTGGTCAGCGTTGAGGTCGTCTCTTTGCCGTTCCAGTATTCGCCGATGAAGTTGGGCATAGAGCCAGCTTTGCCAGCATCAGCACCCTTCTCCCACACCGCGCACACCGTAGGCGCAATCTCCGGGTTCAGTCCTCCGTGTCGCTTTCCGTCTCCTCCTGACTGGAAGAGGGCATCTTCGCTGCTGTCGCTTCGAGGGCGGCTTTTAGCGCGGGCGGCAGTTCCTTTCCCCTTCTTTGAGCTCTCCTCAGAATACCGCTGCATGCCTTCGATGAGAGATAAAACTTCGGCGCAAGGTTCCCACGCTCCAAAATGTGCGACAACGAAGACCCTACGGCGACGTTGGGGGACTCCGAAGTGCTGAGCGTCAAGAGTTCTCCACGAAAACCCATACCCGAGCTCGCCCAAGGCAGAGAGGAAGCTGTAGAAATCTCTGCCCCCAGAGGATGTGAGAACGCCCGGAACGTTTTCCCAGAGTATCCACTTGGGTTTGATTTTGTCAGCCAACGCCAGAAATGTGAGTGCGAGATTTCCTCGTGGGTCTTCGAGTCCTTTTCTAAGGCCTGCGACGCTGAAGGCCTGGCATGGGGTCCCTCCAACAAGAACATCGACTGTTCCGGGTTCGATTGGCCATTCTTTGAACTTGGTGAGGTCGCCATAGTTAGGTGTATTTGGGAAGCGGTGTTTGAGGATTGCGGAGGGGAAAGGTTCAATTTCGCAGAAGCCAACCGGCTCCCATCCCATGTGTTCCCAAGCGACGGAGGCCGCTTCCATTCCAGAACACACAGACAAGTATTTCAGCGACATCGTTGTTAGGTAACGCTGGCACGCTGTCAACCGTTCTTGCGCTTACGCTTGCCGGCTTCTGCCTGCACTCTCGAAATAATGGAGGCATCCAAGTCGTGACGAGCTTCTTGGTATGATATTTCAAGACCAGCGTAGCGTTCCTTGAGCGCCACCATCTGCTCTGTTAGGTTCTCTATTGCCTTCTTGTGGGCAGCGAGGTGCTTCTCTAGCTCGTCCTTCTTCTCCTGCCACAGCAACGCTTGGAAGGAGTTAGCGTATTGCGAACCATCTCTCTCTGATGCCGACTTCACGGCAGCGTGCAGCTCCTGGCAGGCGAGATAGTATTTTAGTCCGACAGCGATGGATGCCATCATCACGAAGGCGTTGCAGACGAGTGCGATTTTTTCGTTCATTGGGGTATTAGGTTTGGTAAGTTGTCTTGCTGTCCTTGCGTGCGTAGACCGCCTTGAGGCGAACGCCCATACGACGACAGGTGCAATACACGCTGTTGACCGGGACAGAGAAGTGTCGAGCGGCTGCGGGTGCGCCCATTTCATTCATCTGTGCAAACAGGACGACCTCCTTCATCGTGCCATACTTTGTGCGTTCGGGGTAGCGGGATGCGGGCTTCATGAATACCTGTCTAAGGTTGTCCACGAGTGGTGCAACAAGAAAAAAGGGGATGAGAGCCGTCGAGCTCCCACCCCCTTGCGGGTTGTGTGCCTAACACAAAGTGCTTACAGGACCGTTGCCTTGTTCGGGCGGGAGCCGAAGGCGAAGGTAGCGTCGCCGTCCTTCTGCTTGAAGGTAGCGGTCACGCTGATGGTCTTGCCCACGAGGTTGAGACGGATGCAGTCCGTGTCCGCGCCACGGGCAACGCAATCACAGCCGACGACCTCGGAGGGGACGGAGAGCCAAACCTTGGCACCCGAAGCGAGCTCAACGAGCATCTTGTTCGTGCCGCCGAACTCGTTCTCGACGAACTTGACGACAGCCACGACACCCTCGATGCGAGTGCGACCCACAGGGGCGGTCACGCCGGCCTCGATGAGGGCGGTGGTCTTGGCCTGCTGCTCGGCCTTCCAAGCGTTCTGACGCTCAAAGAAGACGATGTCCTTGCGGACGGCGTTCACGAAGGCGGTAGCCTGCTTTTCGGAAACAGAGCCGCGGGAGCGGAACTGCTCTACGATGGACTCACGGAAGCTCGACGTCGGGAGCGAGTGGTTCGCATTGACGGCGTCCTGGAAGTCCGGGTTCTGGGCGAGGAAGGTGATGGCTTTGATGGCGGTGGCGTTCATAGTAGTTATGTTGTGTGCCATTTAAGATACCCAAGCCGTTCCGAAAGTAAAGAGCAAAATACAAAAAAAGAGGACATTTTTTACTCTCTACCTATCAACGACTTACAGAGGCAAATCAGAGGTCGGGGGCGTTTTTATATTTTTCCCGCTTTTTTTCATCGTCATTTATGCGGTCTGCCAAGGCGCAGATGAACTGCTTTGCCCGGAAGATGTGCTTACATTGGTAAGGGACAGGGGCGACTATCCAATCGGGATTGCGGAACTGCCAATCCTCGCAGGAGCACTCGAACCTACCACGGTCATCGCTGGCCAGGTCCACAAGGTGAACAATGTCGGGCCGGCTCTCCGAGCGAACCAGGAAGCGGGTCGTGCAATCGAAGAACTCGCAGTGAAGCGGCTCTGCCTCAATGAAGAGGGGCTTATGTAGTTTCCGTGGCAATAATCGGCGAGAAGCGGTTTCCATTAGCCAATGATGCTACTGTGCTCGACGCATAATAGTCAAGGGCTTCCTCATAACTTTTTCCCTCAATATCCTGGAGGGCGAGGAGGATTTTGTTCTCCGAGTAGATGAGCCGGCCGTCCGACGAGACGCCCATCAGGGCAACGTCATACGTCGTGCGCGGTTGCAGCACAGTAGCTCTTGGGTGGTTAGCGATAATATCTTCAGCTTTCATTCTTGGGTTTCTTTTTTCTTCCTTGAGGACGACTCTTGGTAATCTTGATAGGCGTGCTATGCTTCGGGAGCAGCACCTTGCGGTAGCCGTCCCTCCACAGGACGTCACTGACCTCTTTGCCGAGCCGGTCTATCTCCTTCTCCCCTTTGTCGCCGACAAGGTCAGGCAGGGCAATATGGAGGGCTTCATGGCACAGGACTTCGAGGTGTTGCTTGGCACCCAGCCGGGTGTCCAGTTCTATTAGGGGGTCAGCAGGGTCTTGGTGTGCCTGCCCCCATGCCCATTCGTTTCCGAGCTTGCGGTATACGATGCGTGGTTTCTTTTTGCGGCTCATCAGCGGAGGACGTTTACCTGTTTGAGTTTCAGGCGTTCTCTCGCCGAGTCGGGTAGGCTTCTCACAAAACCCTCACGCTCCCATATCCGGGCAAGCGCCTTCTCCGCATACACGACGCCAAAGATGGCGTCATCAAGGTCAATGTTGGTGCCGTAAGCAGCTCCTATGCCACTCATACGCTCGCCAGCTTCCTTGTCCAGGCTTCGCCGGACCTCCTGAACTATCTTCAGGACATTCGCCAACCTCTTGCTCTGCGATGGGTTCATTTAGTTGAAGGGTATGGAAGGTCAGGTTCGACCACCCAAATAGTCGTGGTTCCGCACTTTACGCAATCGGACCGCGCACTCCAAGTCATCACAGGCTTGTCCGTAAGTAGGTCATGCCTTTGAGCTGAGTTGACCACCGCCGGCAACCACTTCCAATGCCCGCACTGAAGACAGCCGTCCTCTGGAGCGATGTCTAATCGCAACATGCCGTGACCCATGTTCTCAAACGGCGGGATTTCGTTCCAGGCTGCCATTCGTTTTGGGGTATGTCAACGAAACCTACTCCAGGTCAACGGCCTTGGGAATTGTGTTCATCCACGGGACCGGCCACTCGTGGGCGCAGTCGGGACACTTAAAGCTGAACGCCCGGTTGTGCTGCGTGATAAGCAGAGCACGACTCCAAGTGGTTCTGCCATCAACAATGGCCTGCTGCGGGCCGAGGGCTTCACCCTCAAGCACCGACTCACACTTAGGACACTTGTCGGGAGTAATCATCGGTCTATTGAGGGGGTGTCAACCGACACCATCTCCCACTAACTTGTGGTGGGATAAGCTGGCTTAAGCTTAATCTTGGCGCGACGGGCGGCCGCGTAAACGGCATACCGGTCAAAGCCTGTCTTCTCGACAATCTCTCTCGCTGTTAGGTTCTTCGCCTGACGCACCGCCGTCATCACGATACCCCATTGGACGTGTTGCGAACCATCCACCCGCTTGCGTGTTGTCAGATGCCTTGCCCTCTGTGGCAGCTTTACCACAGGGACGCACTGCTCGGCACGCAGTCGTGCAAACACTTCGTTCTCTATCTTGAGAGCCTGGTTCTCCTGTGTCAGCGTCTTGATTTTAGTCTCAAGCTTGGCGATTAGTAGGATGTTTTTATTCTCGTCCATGTTGGTAGATTGCTTTGAGGGTTTCGACTTCGGCTTCAAGTTCTTTGATGCGGTCATGCAAGATGCCCACATTGTAGACCTCGTTGAAAGACACAATGGTAATGTGCTTGGGTGCGCCGGTCTTGTAAGTTTGCAGCTCGGTGTAGACTTCGTCGAAGACTCGCTTGCTGACGTATTGCATGATAGGTTCGCTCATTTCTTTTTTGGGTAGACCTTGTATGTGCCCGCTGGCGCTCCCATACGCAAGTATGATGAGCCTCCATCTACAAATAAGTTTCCGCAGAGGCACTTCTGATAGTCGTGGCGATACATAGACCGGATGGTGTGCTTGCACTTGAGGCACTTCACCTTGGGGCCGGCATTGGCTTCAATGCGACGCTTACGCTCCGATGCTGGTAGGCGGGCAAAGACCTTGCTCCGCTCCGCTACCTGAAGTCGGTAGTGGGCAAGAAGGAGGTCAAGGGTCGGGTCTTTCTTCATGTCTGCTTCTCTACGTCAGCCAGGACTTCGGCCCATTGGCGTAACTCCTCTTGGTAGTGCTTGGAGCAGCCGAACTGCCCTGTCCGGATGGACATCTTGTTCCCTGCTCTTGTTAGGCGGGCAACAGCTTCGGTGAGCTTGGCGTTTTGTTCTTCAAGGCGCTTGATTTTATCGTCGGTGGTTTCCATTTGTTTCGTTCGGGGTTAAAAAGGTATTCCCAATGTGCTTTGGCATCTGTCAAGTATTTCTGACTCGTTGCGAACTCCAAGGGTGTTTGGTTTTTCAAGCCGGCTACTAGGTATCCCCCGCCGTGAGCGGGTCGCTTTGCGGAAGAGAACTTCTTCCACGGCTTACCTGACCTTGGTCTTGCCATTACTTGTCCAACTCCTCGTCGAGTTTGGTATCGAGGTAAGCGACATTGTTCTTCAAGCGCTCGACCTCGGCCTTGACCATCAGCAGTTCAGCCCTTGCCCAAGACAGGTCGGACTCAAGCCCACGACCCCAAGAGGTGGTGCGATTGACCTCTTCGCACAGGAAAGCAGACCTTGCCATTTCCTTTTCGTGCATCTGGTCAAGGCAC
>Ga0114980_10000486_pt1 | contig 29169 bp, 31 predicted proteins | sample S_140806_EF_Meta_FD_87018 | JGI IMG/M metagenome (GOLD analysis project Ga0114980, IMG submission 87018) | Freshwater microbial communities from Lake Simoncouche, Canada to study carbon cycling - S_140806_EF_MetaG | ecosystem: Environmental > Aquatic > Freshwater > Lake | place: Lake...
AAACACGATTGGGTTCTGTCCCAGATAAGTGATCGACCATGGGGCGAGGTCGATCCCGGCATAATCGATGTGGCCCGTCTAGGGGTGCATCAGATTCATGAGATGCGTATTCCAGATCACGCAGCAGTTGCTGCGACTGTAGAAGTGGCACGCAAACGAGTTGGTGAATCGAAAGCGAGTTTTGTAAATGCACTACTTCGTGGTGTCGTTCGACAATCTATGGATGATTGGTTTGCGCCGCTTGCAAATATAAAAGATCCCGTAACTAGAATGTCGATTCAATATTCACATCCAGAATGGATTGTCTCGGCCTATTACGATCTTTTGAAGGACTGGGATCAGGTTGAGGCCGCTCTTGCTATCAATAACATTCCCGCACGTCCGACACTAGTTGCATGGCCTGGATTTTCGACACAGAGTGACCTGCTTGCATTAGGCGCTGAGGCGACCTCGTATTCCCAACTTGGTGCTAGATGGAAAGGCAACCCTGGCTCCCTTGAATTAATTCGTCATAGATTAGCCGGCGTCCAAGATGAGGGCTCACAGTTAGTTGCAACTGTTTTTGCATCTGTTGCAAGCGGGAGTGCGTGGCTCGACCTATGCGCAGGTCCCGGGGGAAAGGCCGCACTTCTCTCATCGATTGCTACTCAACGGGGTATTGTATTTACTGCAAATGAGCTTTCAACTCCACGAGCCGAACTTGTTAAGCGGGTCGTACATGGTGCCCGAGTCTGGACTGGGGATGGAAGAGAGATAGCCACACACCATGAGAGTTTCGATGCGATTTTGATTGATGCGCCATGTACAGGTCTTGGTGCGTTGAGACGGCGTCCTGAAGTACGGTGGCGGCGAACATTGACGGATTTACGTGAACTGACACAGTTGCAACGAGAGCTCGTGAAATCAGCTATCGGCTCACTCAATAATGGAGGCGTGCTTGGGTATGCAACCTGCTCGCCGCACTTAGCCGAAACCACTGTGCAGGTAAATGATATTTTAAAGCATTACCCAGAAATGGAGCTCGTTAATTTAGCGCCATACCTTCCAGATTCATTGACAGATGCGGTTAGAGATTCGGCGATGTCGCTATGGACCCATCGACACGGCACAGATGCCATGTATCTGGCTGTACTGAGAAAGAAAAGTTAAGGTACTTACATGGCGCGCGAGGTAAGAATAACCCCCAGTATTTTGAATGCAGATCTTACAAATCTTGGGCATGAGATTTCGCGCATAGCAGCCCAATCAGATCTCATCCATTTAGACGTGATGGACAATATTTTCGTACCAAATTTCACATTTGATTTTGAACGTGCGGTTCAGATTATTAGAGAGTGTCCGATCGCAGTTGACGCACACTTAATGGTTGCAGATGTCGATGCAATAGCACCAGCCTATGCTGAAGCCGGATGTAGCAGTGTCACGGTTCACGCCGAGGCGACTAGGGATATCACATCAACTCTTAGAGCAATACGCAAAGCCGGGGCGCGTGCCGGCCTTGCACTCAAACCAGCGACACCAATAGAGACATATGCAGATTGTGTCGATGAAGTGGATATGTTTCTAATCATGACCGTCGAACCAGGTTTTGGAGGTCAAAAGTTTATGCACGAGATGATGGAAAAAGTTAAGCGCACGCGAGAGGTGATTGGAGATCGTCCTATCTGGCTACAGGTTGACGGGGGAGTCTCAATGGAGACCATCAGCCAAGCTAGTGAGGCAGGGGCAGATGTATTTGTCGCAGGTAGCGCAGTATTTAACGCCGAAGATCCATCTTCGATGATCCTTTCGTTGCGCAATCTGGCCATCTCTGCTTCGCAGATCGGGCGTTGAAGTTAATTGTCGACCCCTTGCTGATGCTTCATAGTAAAGTTAGCTCATGAAATCCTTTGATGATCTCTGGACTGAGCTTGCAGAAACATTAGTGATTCGCCCAGAGGGCTCAGGAACAGTCGCGGCCGTTGATGCAGGGGTTCATGAGATCGGAAAGAAGATTTTGGAAGAGGCTGGAGAGGTTTGGTTGGCAGGGGAGCACGAATCAAATGATGCTTTAGCCCAGGAGATTAGTCAGTTGCTGTATCGCCTGCAAACAATGATGTTGGCACGCGGTTTAACTCCCGACGATATCTACAAATATCTTTAAGAGAATCGAGTAGGAAATGTTACGAATCGCTGTTCCCAATAAGGGCTCACTTGCCGATGCATCGATAGCGATATTGAGTGAGGCAGGCTATAAACAACGTAGCGATAGCCGTGATTTGATTCTGATGGATAATGAGAATGGAGTTGAGTTTTATTATCTACGTCCACGCGATATCGCAATCTATGTTGGTTCTGGTGAACTTGAAGCAGGGATTACTGGACGAGATCTACTCATAGATTCAGGCGCCCCTTCTAGCGAGGTGATGTCATTAGATTTTGGTGCTTCAACATTTAGGTTTGCAGCCCCCGTAGATCGTCACTGGAATGTGGGCGACATTGCCGGAAAACGTGTGGCGACCGCATACCCAGGTTTAGTAAATGCTTACCTAAATTCAATGAAAATTTCGGCCGACGTGGTGCGTTTGGATGGAGCGGTTGAGAGCAGTGTGCGCCTAGGTGTAGCCGATCTCATCGCTGATGTTGTGAGTACAGGTAACACTTTACGCCAGGCTGGGTTAAAGATATTTGGTGATCCAATTTTAACTAGCGAAGCGATAGTTATCGCACGCAAAGGATTTGATATCCCAGCTGAATTGGAGATTCTTATCCGTCGCTTGCAGGGTGTTGTCACCGCCCGTAGATATGTCTTACTTGACTACGATATAGAAAAGATAAACGTCGAAGCCGCATGTGCAATCACACCGGGCTTAGAGTCACCGACAATTTCACCGTTGCAAAAGGTGGATTGGGTCGCCGTTCGGGCGATGGTCTTGCGCAAGGACACTAACCGTGTAATGGATGAGTTATGGAGTCTAGGCGCGCGCGGAATTCTCGTCACCGATATTCACGCTTGCAGATTGTAAGTATTAATCTTCTTTAATAGCCTCGCGTGGTATTCCGAGAAGGTATAGAACAGAGTCGAGATACGGCGCGCTAACACTACTATCGGCGGCGGCTTTAACGACTGGCTTTGCATTAAATGCGATACCTAAGCCAGCTGCTGCAATCATATCCAAATCATTTGCTCCATCACCGATCGCAACAGTCTGAGACATTGAAATCGACTCGTGTTCAGCGAATTCACGTAGCGCGATGGCCTTAGCCGCGCGATCAATAACTGGGCCAATAACCTCACCGGTGAGCGCACCATTGCTGATTCCTAACGTGTTAGCACGAAAGTGAGTAATACCTAACTCTGCGATGAGAGGAGCGATGACTTGGATGAATCCTCCTGATACAACTGAAACAGTATGGCCTAAATGGTGAAGTGTTTTGATAAGAGTTCTAGCACCTGGTGTCAAAACAATTTCTTGCTGAACTTCTGCGATTGCCGATTCTGGAAGGCCCTTAAGCAGAAGGGTTCGGGCGCGCAGAGATTGTTCGAAGTCAATCTCCCCGCGCATTGCAGACTCCGTAATTTCCCTTACTTCTTCACCAACACCAGCCTTAGCGGCAAGAAGTTCGATTACCTCTTGTGTGATCAAAGTCGAATCAACATCTAGCTGGACTAGCTTCTTTGCAAAACGCATGTGACCACCTGGTTGTACTGCGATATCAACTCCCTGTGCAGTTGCGATAGGAGCAAGCGCACTGGATAAAATCCGTTGCTTAACTCCAGAGACTACGAATTCGATTGCAGTTACTGGCGTTGATGCCGTCCGCGTGACACGTTCGATATTGGCACCAGATGCAGTGATTGCGCCTGCAATCGCAGCGATTGCTTGTGGAACCAGCTTGCTGGTTAGAATCACAACGTGCAGCAGATCCTTTTTGCTCGCAATTCTCGAGTTACTCGTCTTTGAAAAGAGAGTTGCTATATCGACATCCAGGGATGTAGCACACTCTGAGAGATCACTCTCGAGCGCTTTCTCATGAGCGGGATTCAGGGCGATAAGCACTGTGAGAATCAGACGATCACTAATGATGACCTGCTCGATATCTAGGATAGTTATAGAGAATGGAGCCAAGGTATTAAAGAGCTCTTCGGTGATTCCGGGCTTATCGATGCCAGTGAGCAGAATGAGCCCGGTGAACTGCTCATTTTCGATTACGGATGCCATAAGAGGAGCGAGTTTATCGCGAATCACGTAGCGTCATCGGCCATAAAGAGCTCTCCTGAGAGATTTACGCAGTATCTTTTCGCTCTATGAGTAGTACCACTGTCTTAGAAGTCGCCGATATCACGGTTCGTCGTGGCGAAAAAACTATTCTAGGACCTATCAACTTCACGGTACACACAGGGGAGCGATGGGTAGTTCTCGGACCAAATGGTGCTGGTAAATCTACGCTAATCCAAATACTTGCAACGAAGATATTTCCAACAACTGGAACTGTAAAGATCTTGGACAAAAAAATGGGCCAGGTAGATCTCTTCGAGCTTCGCACACGCATCGGTCTATGCGGCGCAGTTGTCGCAGAGGATATCCCCGGAGATGAGAAAGTCCGTGATGTGGTTTTAACTGCTGCATATGCAATTCTCGGACGATGGAATGAAGCATATGATCTCTGGGATGAATCTCGTGCCATTGCGCTACTTACAACATTTGGAGTACGTGATTTGGGTGATCGGCTCTATTGCACACTGAGTGAAGGGGAGCGAAAACGCGTACAGATAGCTCGGGCACTTATGACTGATCCTGAACTCTTACTACTTGATGAACCAGCAGGTGGTTTAGATGTTGGAGGCCGAGAGGATTTATTACGCAGGTTCGCCGATTTCTCCGCAGATCCCTTTGCACCGGCTACAGTTTTAGTAACTCATCACATAGAAGAGATTCCAGTTGGCACAACACACGCACTCCTGCTTAAGGATGGTCTAATCGCAGTGTCAGGTCCGGTGGATCAAGTGATTACAACTGAACATATCTCAGCAATTTTTGACACTCCTATTGAGGTAAGTTGGGTTTCAGGTCGATTTTTCGCACGAGCTTGGAAGTAATGTGAGCTTATTTAGCCAGTTACATCCAGACTGGCAAGAGGCGTTGAGTGAATTACGAGGCCAGATAGATTTAATTGATTCTACGTTGCATACTTCTGATATAGCACCAGAGTATGTGAACGTTATGCGGGCATTAAGTGTTTCTATCGAATCAATTAGTGTGGTCATCATCGGGCAAGATCCATATCCAACACCGGGCCATGCACACGGCTTGGCCTTCTCAGTCTCTAGTGATGTCACTCCATTGCCGGCCTCACTGCGCAATATCTTTAAGGAGTTAGAGAGTGATCTAGGGATTCCCATGAGTGCAAATGGTGATCTCTCACGCTGGGCGCAGCAAGGAGTACTCCTTCTAAATCGAATTCTTTCAACTCAATCTGGCCACTCGCTCAAGCATGAGTTGCTGGGGTGGCAGTTGATAACGAATGAGATCGCCAGAACCCTTGGTCAGAGGAGTGTTGTAGCGATTCTCTGGGGTAAAAACGCCCAGGAGTTATCGCACTTTTTTGATCCGGGGCTCACAATTACATCGGCCCATCCCAGCCCTCTATCGGCCTATCGCGGTTTTTTTGGATCCAAGCCATTCTCAACCTGCAACGATATTTTAAGCCGCAATAATAAGCCTGCGATTTTGTGGTGAATAAGACTCTTTGAGAACAAGAAAGACCCCCGGTTTCCCGAGGGCCTTTCTTAGAAACTCTTTCTAACCTATCCAAGCATTTATTGGAGATGACAAGAAGTAAACCATAAATAGCCCTGAGACAAGTAGCAGCAATGGATGAACTTCCTTGCCGCGACCCTGAACTAGGCGGATTACGACGTGCGTAATAAATCCAGCGCCAATACCTACTGAGATGTTGTAGGTAAATGGCATCAAGATAATAGTTAGGAAGGCCGGAATTCCAATTCCAAGATCATCCCAATCAATCTTCTTGATCTGTGTCATCATGAGGAATCCGACAATAATCAATGCTGGGGTAGCAGCCTCATAAGGTATGACAGCTACTAACGGCGCTAGGAAGGTTGTCAGGAGGAACATAACTCCAGTAACAACTGAGGCAAGCCCAGTACGTGCGCCCTCACCAACACCTGCAGCCGATTCAATATAACTTGTATTCGAAGAGATTCCAGTAGCACCGCCTGCAGCAGCTGCTATTGAGTCTACTAATAAAATCTTCTGGATATTATCCACGTTGCCATCTTTATCAGCAAGACCTGCTTCATGTCCGATGGCAGTAACTGTTCCCACGGTGTCAAAGAAATCAGATAGCAACAATGTAAAGAGCAACAATATTGCAGCTATAAGTGAGACGTTATCCAAGGTAAATGCGCCAAAGAGATCAAACTGTCCTGAGAAATCGAATTTAGGAACCGAAACGATATCTGTTGGTACAGCTGGAATATTCAGGCCCCAACCGCCATCGACGATTGTTGGTGGATTTCCCGCAGTAAATCCTGGGGCGATGTTGTAGAGCTTCTGGATGATCACAGCGGCAACGGTTGCACCAACAATGCCGATAAGGATTGCACCTTTGATTTTTCGAACCATTAATCCGCTGATCAACAGTGTTCCAAATACGAAGACCACTGTCGGCCAGCCAACTAGATTTCCATTAACGCCTAGACCCACTGGAACTGGACCACCAGCGGTGCGACGCACGAAGCCTGCATCTACTAAACCAATAAGAGCGATGAAAAGACCTATTCCAACAGAGATTGCAATCTTAATTTGCGCTGGCACAGCCTTAAAGACTGCGACTCGGAAGCCGGTTAATACGAGAACTAAAATGATAAGACCCTCAAGAACGACAAGACCCATTGCAGCTGCCCATGTCATTTTTGATGCGATGCCGACTGCAACGAAAGTGTTGAGACCCAGACCAGTTGCAAGTGCAAGTGGATAGTTGGCAACAGAGCCCATGAGAATCGTCAATATTCCAGCAACCAGTGCTGTCGTTGCTGCAACCATAGCGGGTGCAGGCGCCGCACCTCCAAAGAGGAACTGACCATTTTTATCTGGAGAGTAAGCCAAGATAATTGGGTTAAGGGCAACGATGTAGGCCATCGTGAAGAAAGTGACAAGCCCACCTCTCACCTCTTGGGCTATCGAGGAACCGCGTTCTGAGATTTTAAAGTATGAATCCAGCATAAGTGCAGCCTTTCTAATTTTGATAACGGGGGTGTTTAGGACCCCGTGTGCGATGTAGCGACCGGCACAACGGTCGGGGGAAGATACTCAGTACGCTATCGGTTACTTCACAGTAAAACGTGCAACCACACCAAGGGCGACTGCAATTGATTGACCGATAAGACCGGCAAATAGGAGCGTGCCTAGGCCAACATTGCCCCCCAAGAACGCCCCCATAACAACCACTGAGAGCTCAATTCCGAGACGGACCCGACCTACGCGAACGCCCGTGCGGCGGTGAATTGCAGTCATGAGGCCATCACGCGGGCCTGATCCAAGACCACAGGTGATGTAAAGGGCTGTTGCCATCCCAATCATTGAAATGCCGAGCAGGCATATGAGTAATCCGGCAAGGAAACTGGATTGAAGGGGTACTACTTCAACTCCGATTTGAATGGCAATGGCAATGATCACAACATTTGAAAACGTTCCAAATCCTGGTTTTTCGCGAAGCGGGATCCATGTAAGGAGTACTGCTGCACTTATCGCAAATGTAGACCAGCCCATAGATATGGCTAAATGCTCAGATACACCTTGAGCTAATACTGACCAAGGTCCATTTCCAATATTGCTTTGGATAACGAATGCGTCGCCCAAGCCAAAGATAAATAGACCAAAGAAAAGAATCAATACTCTAAGAGGTTTTAAATCCCATCGCCCATTTCCAGTCCATGGGGTGATTGGAACAGTCCTATGTGGGCGTAAAAACTCCATAAACGTGTTTGGTGACATTTCGCCATTCTACTGGTTTAGCTCAAGTTCTGTCTTGCATATGAAATTACTAATGCGTAGCCTGCTCTAATGTTTCCAGGAATCGGCACACTTATTAATGTAGTAGCAATTATATCTGGTGCCTCAATCGGTGTTCTCGTTGGAAATCGCATGGCCCCTAAAACTCGTGTTCTCTTAACCGATGTACTCGGACTAGTCACGCTTCTCGGCGCAGCATCTGCTTTGCTTCCTATGTGGTCCAGTCGTTATACATCTGCCTTTCCACGAGGGTGGGCTCTGCTTGTTGTTTTGGGAGCGTTACTAATAGGTGGTCTGATTGGTTCGGCCTTGGATCTTGAAACGAAGTTGGACTCTTTAGGAGAGAAACTACGGCGGCGATTTAAAGCCTCTGAGGAGAGCAGATTTGTCGAGGGATTTGTCTCAGCGGCGCTTCTTTTTGCAATCGGTCCGTTAGCGATTTTAGGGTCGATAAGCGACGGTATGTCTACTGGAACAGATCAGCTTCTACTTAAGAGCACTCTTGATCTCTTTGCAGCTATGGCCTTTGCTAGCTCACTTGGTTGGGGAGTAGCCGCAGCTGCTATCCCTGTCGGCATATATCAGGGATTCTGGACTGTCGCTGGTCTATTTTTGGGCGAGATTTTGAGCCCTTACCAAGTTGATGCCATGACTATAGTCGGGGGAGTCATGCTGATTACAATCGGATTAAAACTACTCAATATAAAAAATGTGGCAGTCGGAAATCTCTTGCCTGCTTTGGCCACGGCTCCGCTACTTGCATTAGCTGTGCATAGTTTTCTTTAGGAGAAGTTACTAGATAGTTTGTGCATCGATGACAAAGCGATACTTGACATCACTTGCAACCGTTCTCGCATATGCAGTATTTACATAATCTGCAGAAATTATCTCTACATCGCTGACGATTCCATGTTCTCCGCAGAAATCGAGCATCTCTTGCATCTCTGGGATCCCACCAATCATTGAGCCTGCAATACGTCGGCGACCATTGAGTAGTGAGCCGGCACTGAGGCTGTAGGGGACCCCCGGTAGACCAATAACAACAAGTGTTCCATCCAATTTCAACATATCCAAGTAGATATTGATATCTAGATCTGCACTCACTGTGTTGAGAATCAAGTCGAAGGTTTTATAGAGTGGTTTTAGGTTAGAAGGATCTTTTGTGAGAACAAAGTGATCGGCACCCATAGCCTTTGCATCTGCAGCTTTTTCGGCAGAGTGTGAAAACACTGTTACCTCAGCCCCCATAGCATGTGCGAACTTAACACCCATATGCCCGAGTCCTCCAAGACCCATGACACCGATTTTCATCCCTGCCTTTGCTCCCCATTTCTTCAACGGTGAGTACAAAGTGATTCCTGCACACAAAAGAGGAGCAACGCCTGCTAATGAAAGATTTCCAGGAATATGAACTGCGTAATCCTGATTGATGACAAAAACATTTGAATATCCACCGTAGGCGACAGTCTTTCCATCACGCTCTAATGTGTTGTATGTCCCAGTCATTCCACTCTCACAGTACTGCTGAAGTCCTTGCTTACAGCTTGCACATGTTCGGCATGAATCGATGAATACGCCCACGCCGATTAGATCCCCAACCGAGAATTTTGTTACAGAATTTCCGATAGCCGTTACTGTGCCAGCAATCTCGTGGCCTGGCACCATAGGAAAGATTGCAGGACCCCATTCTTCGCGCACCTGATGGATATCTGAGTGACAAATTCCGGAGTAAGCGATATCTAAACTGACGTCATGATCGCCTAGTTCGCGGCGATTAAAGTCAAAGGAAGTGAGAGGAGCGTTGGCTTGCAACGCAGCTAGTCCACGAGAATTCACAGTACTACTCCTTAAATGGAAGAGGCTGCGATGATACGTGACCTGCACGCGAAGCGCGCGCTGTAACTTGGCGCATGTGATGTCGGCGACATAGAACCTCATAAGCAATTTCGGCACCTGGAGTTACATCTCCTACAACCACCTGCTCACCCTCTATAACCATAACTCCACCTTGAGTGCGTGCATTATGAGTTGCTCGAGAGCCACACCAACATAACGCTTCGACCTGGAGTGCGTGAACACGATCTGAGAGTTCAATTAATCTCGCCGATCCTGGAAATAGTAGTGTTTGAAAATCAGTCAGAATTCCAAATGCAAAAACATCGATTCCTAATCCATCAACAATTTTTGCTAACTGCTCGATTTGTACCCGTTCGTAGAACTGGGCCTCATCACAGATTATGTAGTCGATACGATCTCCAGCAGACAAATGGTCAACAACGTGTTTATGGAGATCCATGCCAGGACTGACCTCAACAGCTGGGGATGTAAGACCTAAACGAGATGAGATGACACCGCTACCTGCGCGATCCTTGTTGGTGAAGATAACTCCGCTACGACCACGACTGTGGTGGTTATGTGCAGTTTGTAGAGCAAGAGTTGATTTACCACTATCCATTGTTCCGCAGTAATACGTTAACTCAGCCATGTAATGAATCCTGCCACACGTCTAGGCAAAGAGCCCATTCTTGGTTAGGGCGGCCTCAAGTTCAGGTAATAAATGACGGGCCATGGCAACTGAGATATGAGATGCATCTCGATATGCAACGATCGAATCGATTATGGCTGGGCAGTACGAAGAGCACAGCCACGGAGTTGGATCAATAACTTGAAATCCTTGCACGACTTTGACGAGAGATTTTTCAGTGGAATCACAGCGAGTTGAATCTCTAGATGCCAAACAAGAGGGGATATCCCGCAATGGTCGGGGAGTATCACTGAGATAGATTAGGTGATCACTCGAGCCCTTCAAAGAGGTTAATAACCGCCTCTGACCATCACTCCACCATTTCTCGCGGTCGCTATATCCGGCACGTGGAGTGAAGTACTGAAAACTACTCACTATAACTGCAGCGGGATGAATTGCCTTAATGCGAGCAATTGAGTTTTCTCGCCATTTCTCACAATGGACATTCTTAAATGCCCCCTGATCTGGACGAGGTGCATCAACTGAAGGACAAGCCGATTTAGTCAAGGAGATCAATTTGAAATGTTTTTGAATAGCTAGTTCCTCTAAACCAGGAAACCATTGCGCAGCATGGGAGTCACCATAAAGAACGATAGTAGTAGAGGAGGTTTTGTCTCCATACGTACAGTAGCCCGATTTCGTCTCTCCATAATTAACATGACAGTTATCGCCATAGACGGCGGGTTTTGCCATTACCTCTTTTAAATCGAAACTGTAGGACTGCACACCTCGTGTCGAAATAATTGAACTTGCAGTTGTCGTAATTAAAAAGCCGACAGCAAGTGAAACAGCGGTCGTGCTGAGTGCGGTGAGATAAAGTCTACGTGGTGCAATTTCTATATGTCTTAGTGGCTCTTCAATAAATCTATTAGTAAGGTGCGCTAGGACGATTGTCAGCGCTATACAAGCAAAGCGTTCAATAACGTGTAGTGGACGACCCAAAGCACTGCTAGGTAGCACTAATGCTGGCCAGTGCCACAAGTACAAGGGATAGGATATTTTCCCTAACCACTGCGTGAAACGATTGTTGGAGAGGTCATTAAATATCGGTGGCCATGTAGGTATTGTTGCCATTAAGAGCGCTGTTGCAAAAACTGGGAGCAATGCATTAACACCTGGAAATGCAGTGTTGTCGTTGTAGTTGATAGCTGCGACGAGGAGTCCAGATAAACCCAGCCACGGGAGTAATCGTTGTTTTAAGAGCTGGGATGGAGCAAAAATCAGTAAAGCTCCCACACCCAACTCCCATGCGCGGGTGGGAAGAGAGTAGAAGGCCAAGATCGGCGAGCTTTGTGTTTGATAGATTGATAGCCCTAGCGAGAGCATGGTAATTACTGCAGTTCCAAAGAAGACTGCGCGCCTTCCTCGCCTAGCCAAGAAAATCATGAGCACAGGCCAAATCAAGTAGAACTGCTCTTCAACTGCCAATGACCAGTAGTGAATAAATGGTGATGGAGTTGCATTCAGATTTTGGTAATCGTTCTGCCACCACGCAAAAAGATAGTTGGATATATAGGTTGCAGCCGCGAAGAGATCTCGTCCTAGTGCATCTCTATTAATCGCCGGTAGCACGAACCAGCTGATGAGAGCCGTTAGGAGGAGTACAAAGAGAGAGGTCGGAAGAAGTCGCTTTATGCGTCGTTGGTAAAAAGCAGAGAGATTGAGTCTGCCTGTACTGTCGATCTCACGCAGGATCAATCCGGTGATTAGATATCCGGAAATAACGTAGAAGATATCGACGCCAATGAAGCCACCTGGGAGCAGGCGTGCGTGGAAAAAAGTTACGATAACTGCTGCAAGTGCACGCAGACATTGTATCTGAAGTACGCGCACCTTTAGGAAACTACCAGGCAGGTAACGTCGACAGCGGGAAATTTTTCGCGCAGATTCTGCCTCCCGGATAAACCATCTATCTCAAGCAGTGCCAGAACATGGGAAACCTCTCCGCCACATTGCTGAATTAGTTCTATAGCCGCAGATATCGTGCCGCCTGTGGCAAGCACATCATCGATTAAAAGTACCGAAGTTCCTGGAGTGATTGCATCGCTATGAATCTCTAACGTGTCACTTCCATATTCAAGACCATAGCTCTGCGAAAGTGTATGGTGGGGGAGTTTTCCAGCTTTACGAATCGGTACGAACCCTGAGTTCAGTTCGTGAGCTACGGCTGAGGCAAAGATAAATCCACGTGCCTCGATACCGGCCACTAAAGTTCCATGCTCGGCAAAGGTAGCGAATACCTTTGTTATGGTATTGAAAGCGGCGGCATTAGCAAGCAAAGGAGTTATATCTTGGAATCTAATCCCAGGTTTTGGGTAGTCGGGAATTTCGCGAATGAGTGCGAGAGCCTCAGCAATTTCCATGGATCTAAATTTATCCCCGTATATCTTTCCAAGGACTTTCATGAGCTACATCGATTAGCTCATATCCACTCTCTCCCATAGGAGGAGCAAGAACTACTTGGATAGTTGTCGGTTCTTGTGAGTCATTGAAAGATGCATGCACGGTATTTCGAGCTACGTAGGCCGAATCACCCGCATGTAATACCTGCATTTTTTCACCAACGTACTGAGTGATGCTCCCGCTTAAAACGATTAAAATCTCATCTTGATCGGGGTGCTTATGGAAATTGTGCATTCCACCTGGTTCAAGGGTCACATCCATTACAACCATGGTTGTGCATCCTGAAGCCTTAGGCTCTAGTCGCAGGACATTGTCACCCCAATCAAAGGAGGTAATTGGAAGCTCGGATCTTTTGGAAAATATCGTAGCCATTTTCACTCCTTAAATTGTCAGTGCTTTGAAACGCTTCATATTCTCTGTCATTGCAATCTCTGTTGGCAAACGCTCCATACTGGAGGCACCAAAGAATCCTTGCACACCTTTAACTTTACCTAGAATATATTCTGCATCTTCCGGTTCTGCTATTGGACCGCCATGACATATAACGATTATGTCAGGATTAACCTTACGAGCCGCATCGTTCATCTCTTGTATAAGGCCAACACAGTTATCTAGAGAGCGTGAAGTTGAAGCACCAATCATTCCTTTAGTTGTTAGACCCATATGTGGAACCAGAACATCGCTTCCGGCCTTTGCCATCGCTTCTGCGCTCCTGCTATCAAAGACGTAGGAAGCCGTAAGGAGATCTAACTGCCGTGCTTGGGCGATCATGTCGACTTCGAGCTCATAACCCATACCTGTCTCTTCCAGCCCTTGGCGAAAAACTCCATCAATTAGACCGACTGTTGGAAAATTCTGCACTCCAGAAAAACCAATCTCTTTGATCTGTTTGAGGAATATTGGCATCTGTCGAAATGGATCGGTTCCACACACGCCTGCTAGTACCGGAGTTCTCTTTACGATTGGAAGAACCTCACGTGCCATCTCCATAACGATCTCATTCGCATCTCCGTAAGGCATCATTCCGGATAGTGATCCACGGCCAGCCATGCGATATCGACCAGAGTTGTAAATTATTATTAAATCGGCGCCCCCTTGTTCTGCGCATTTAGCACTTAGTCCAGTACCTGCACCTGCGCCAATTACTGCACCGCCATCTGCAATCGTCTTCCTTAGGCCTTTGAGTGCCGTAGCTCTGTCCATTTTTTCCTAACTTTGATTTACGTAGGTAATTAACTTAGTTGCTAGAGCTCGGCTGAACTCCGCATCGTTAATTGCATGGTCTAACTCTATAAGTTCGACATTCTGGGGGATATGTCTGCGAATTGTGGAAAATAAAGCCTCATCAGCAATTGGATCATAGAAAGGCCCCCCTAGAACTGCAATTGAAGAAACTCCTCTGAGCGGGATAAAGATGGAGACGGGGGCTTTGGAGTGAGATAGCTTAGAACAGATGTCGAGTGCGATCTTTTCACACTCTTCGGCGTTAGTGCGCATTAGTGTGACATTTTCATTGTGAGCGTACAAAAGACGCTGTGAGAACTTTGTTGGGACTGTATCTTTGGCCCCAAAATTAACCATGTCTAATGCCCCCAATGAAATTACCTGAGGAATCCCATGCGTAGTGGCCGCAGTAAGTCGACTAGGTCCAGCAGACAAAACCCCTCCAACGATTTCGTCGCAGATTTCAGTGGTCGTTACATCCAGGACACCATGCATAAAACCCTCAGAGATTAGCTTCTCCATAGATCGTCCACCAGAACCGGTCATATGAAAGGTAATAACCTCATAACCGTGAGACTCAATGTGCTTGCGTGCATCGGTAACGCATTCTGTTGTGACACCGAACATTGATGCGGCAATGAGCTTCTTCATCACATTTGGTCTGTCTTGGCTAGAACTAAGCATTCCAATCATGGCATCAACGGCCTGTGAAATGATCTGAGATGAGATTGAATTTATCCCTGCAATGTCAACCACCGATGCAAAGAGTGCCATGTCACTGTCACCGACAAAGGCTGCTGCACTGCTGTTTACTAATGTTGATACTAAAACTTTTGGAAGGCCGATTGGTAAGGAGCGCATACTCGCAGATGCAATTGTGCTTCCTCCGCTACCGCCAAGGGCAAAGACTCCATCAAAGGCGCCCTTATGAAAGAGGGATTGAACAATCGAAACTGCGCCCAAAGTCATTACTGAGATCGAATGACCTCTGTCGTGTGACTCGCGCAGTGCCTGAAGGGTACTTTCCCCAGCGGCAGCAACCTGGGAGTTAGTGAAGTCGACATCCTGTCTTGTGTCACCGAGGATTCCAACATTGACCATAATTGTTTTCAGCCCTGCGTTATGAAAGCGCGAACGCACGAAGGCGTACTCATCTGGTTTTGTATCTAGCGTGCCAATTAATAGAACAGTCTTGGCCGCATTGCTCTTCATTTCTTAAGGATAACCAGCCTCATGAACTGTTTCTGGATAAACGGGTGTCCGAAAGGGGACTTGAACCCCTAAGCCCTTGCGGGCACTAGCACCTCAAGCTAGCGCGTCTGCCAATTCCGCCACCCGGACGTGAGTGATAGATAAGGATAGCAATTGGGTGAGAGAATGCCTAAATGACTACATACACACCGCTTGAGGCCGAAGTAATCCGCATCTGTCAAGATCTCATCAGAATTCCTAGCGTTAACTTTGGTGGAGGTATTGGAGATGAAAAGGCGGTTGCAGAATATGTCGTTGCATCATTAGCCGAAGTTGGTATCGAATCAACAATCTATGAATCAGCTCCCGGGCGATGCAATGTTATGGCCAGAATTTCCGGTCGAGACTCGAAGCGTCCAGGATTAGTGGTGCACGGGCACATCGATGTTGTGCCAGCAAATGCTGATGAATGGAGTGTGGATCCATTCTGTGGCGACATCATCGATGGAATGATTTGGGGACGTGGCGCAGTAGATATGAAAAATATGGACGCGATGATTCTTGCCACAGTCAGAGATTGGTCGCGATCGGGGTATGTTCCACCACGAGATATCGTTTTAGCATTTTTTGCCGATGAAGAGGCGGGAAGTATTTTTGGATCACATTGGTTAGTCGATAATCACCCAGAACTTTTTGCAGGATGCAATGAAGCCGTTTCTGAAGTCGGTGGATTCTCAGTCACCGTTGGTGGTGGAAAGCGTCTCTACATGATTGAGACCGCTGAAAAAGGAATTCACTGGATGAAGCTAACTGCACACGGTCGAGCCGGTCATGGTTCTGTCATGAACGATGAGAATGCTCTGACGCGTCTAACTGAGGCAATAGCAAAGATCGGCAATCACCAATGGCCACAGCGATATAGCGCAACGGTTAAAGCTTTATTTAAGCGCGTAGCGGCTGCAACGGGCAAAATATATGATGAAAAGGATTTGCGACCATTACTAAGTGAGGTCGGTTTTGCTGCACGCATGATTGGAGCAACACTTCAAAATACCGCCAACCCGACGATGTTAGAAGCGGGGTATAAAGCAAACGTAATCCCAGGCTCTGCTAGCGCAGTCGTTGATGGCCGCTTCATTCCCGGCTTTGAAGATGAACTCAATGAGACAATAAAATCCCTCATTGGTCCACATGTAAGTATTGAAACTATTGCCCGCGATAAGGCGCTGGAAGTACCTTTTGAGGGCGATCTGGTTGACGCGATGTGCGCAGCGATTATGAAAGAAGATCCTGAGGCCATCCCAGTTCCTTATTTAATGAGCGGTGGTACTGATAACAAGGCGTTGGCAGAGCTCGGAATTATTGGTTACGGATTCTCACCGTTAAAACTCGATGAGGATTTTGATTTTATGGCGATGTTTCATGGAGTGGATGAGCGAGTGCCAGTAGCGGGTATCACTTTTGGCGTACGTGTCTTAAAGGATTTTCTAGAGAATTCTTAAGCGCTCACATCATTGAGAGCACTGCGTAAAATCTCGGGAAGTGTGATCTCTTCGCTCTTTAGCGCCCCCCGCAACTGCGCACCTGTACGCGCGCCGATAATTGCACTTGTAACACCTGGTGCATCTCTAACCCAAGCAAGGGCAACTTCAAGGGGAGAGTAGCCAAGTCCAGATGCAGCCACAGTTACCGCATCAACAGTGCGAGAGCTACGGGAATCTAGGTATGGCTCAATATGTTTTGCAAAGTGTGGAGCGGCACCCCGAGAATCACTAGGGGTTCCACTGCGATACTTACCTGTTAGAACCCCACGGGCAAGAGGAGCCCACGCGAGAAAACCGATACCACAGTGGTCGGCACACTCTAAGAGTTCGATCTCAACCTCGCGATTGAGGAGCGAATACTCGGATTGAATCGTTGTGATGGGAGCCTTCATTGAATTCGACTGTTGCTGAGTAGCTGCTCTAGCAAGCTGCCACCCTACAAAATTACTCACTCCAACATAGCGTGCCCGGCCAGTTGTATATGCATAATCGAGGGCGGCTAATGTTTCATCCAGTGGAGTAAATGCATCCCATGCATGCACCTGCCAAATATCTACAAAATCTGTACCCAAACGGGTAAGTGATTTATCCAGTTCGGAGATTAAAGATTGTCGTGATGCATCAACATTTCTAATCCCATCTGGAAAACTCAGGCCGGACTTTGTGGCGATAACCACATTGTCGCGATCAAAGAGTGTTCCTACGAGCCCACCAATCACTCTTTCGCTGTCGCCATCACCGTAAGTATTTGCGGTGTCGATAAAATTTCCACCAGCTTCAATATACGCGCGGCACTGATCTGCAGCTTCATGCTCATCGGTATCGCGACCCCAGGTCATAGTGCCAAGACCCAAACGTGAGAGCGACAATCCACTGTTGCCCGCTCTGCGCATTTCCATGGGGCGACCTTAGCAAGGCGGGCGCGAAAAACCTGCGATAGCCTTAGCTTTATGCAGCTAGTTTTGATTCGACATGCCCACTCCGAGGCCAATGCCAAAGGTGTTCTCTCCGGTCGCATCTCTGGTGTGCATCTATCTGCAACAGGAATCACCCAGTCACAAGCGCTTATCTCCCGCTTAGGAGCGATCAGTGTGAGTGAACTACGTATTAGTCCACTTGAGCGATGCGCCGAAACAATTAATCCTTGGTGGGAGAGCATTGGAAAGAAGAAAAATCCTCGTGTTGAGATTGTAAAAGATGAGAATTTAATTGAGGTTGATTATGGAAAATGGAGTGGTAGAAAATTAGCAATATTATCGTCGCATAAGCTCTGGAAAACAGTTCAAAACAACCCGAGCGCTATGTACTTCCCATCGGGAGAGGGCTTGGCGCAGATGCAAGAGCGTGCCATGCGTGCTGTTCATTCTTGCAATGGGTCTAAAAAAAGGGGAGCAGCTGTATTAGTCAGCCATGGCGATGTCATTAAATCAATCGTGGCATCGTGCTTGGGAATGCATCTCGATGATTTTCAACGCATTGTTATCGATCCGGCATCTGTAACAATTATTGATTTCAGTAGCTCTAAACCTCGTTTGATACTTCTGAATGACTCTAGAGCTAATCTGGAAAATTTTATCAATGCCCCTTATAGGAAGGGTAACCTCTTAGGCGGAGGAGCAGGCAAGTGAACTTCATCTTTGACTCAGTAAATCGATTTGTGGCCGGCACCGTTGGAGAGCCAGGAGAGCGGGCTTTTTTTATTCAGGCACTACATGGAACAAGGCTAGTAACTCTCGCTCTTGAAAAAGCACAGGTCTCGGCCTTGGCAGAGCGGCTTGCGATTGTGATCAACGATCTACGTCGAAATGATTTCTCTCTTAAGGTACGAGATCTACCCCGCGATGATGCCCCATTGCATACCCCGATTGAAGCTGAATTTGAAGTGGGCGCGATTTCATTGGCTTGGGATGAGAGCCAATCTAGAATGAGTATCGAACTCTTTGAAATTTCAGCCTCCGAAGGCCAGGCAGACAACTCTTTAAAGGTAGCCCTTGATATTTCGCAATGCGGCGCTTTTGTTAAACGATCTAAAGCGTTAGTGAGTGCAGGTCGTTTGCCATGTCCGTTCTGTGGTCTACCGATAGATCCTCACGCGCATTTATGTCCGAGGGCAAATGGCTATCGACGATAAGTTTGAACTTCTCTCGAATGGCGATTTAACTGTAACGGGCAGACTAGTTGATGCTTCAAATGCAACGTTGTATGCCACGGTTACACATGGAGATCTATCGATGACTTGTATCTATAAACCTATCGCTGGCGAGCGGCCTCTTTGGGATTTCCCTGATGGCACTTTGGCCTATCGCGAGTATTCGGCGTATCTAATCAGCAATCTCCTGGGTTTTAATTTAGTTCCACTCACAATTCTGCGCGAAGGACCCTATGGTCTCGGAATGGTGCAAGAGTGGATTGATATTGATGAGAGCGTTGATCTTGCCTCATATTTTTCCTCTGATAACCCTAAGCTGCGATCAATGGCATTGTTTGATGCGATTATCAATAACACGGATAGAAAGATTGGTCATCTTCTACCGACGGCTACCGGCAATTTATTTGGTTGTGATCACGGTGTAACTTTTCATAGTGAGAATAAACTGCGTACGGTCCTTTGGCAATGGGCAGGAGATCCATTGACCAAGAATGAAATCGAGATCTTACAACGAGCCAAGAGTTCATTGAATAACGAGATTGACTTGTCTCCATATCTGACTTCGATAGAGTTAATCGCTCTTTCTCTGCGTATAGATTCATTGCTCTCTGAAGGAGTGATGCCAACACCTAATCCTGATTGGCCGGCGGTGCCATGGCCAGCCTTTTAGCTAATTGATAACTAGGATAAGAAAGTGAAATCCTGGGACGCACCTGCTATTCCTACATTAGATCGTGATGTAGAGGTATTACCGCTTTATCTGACAAATTCCCGCTCTGGCCTTAAAGAGCTGGTAAGTAATAAACCTAGTTACAGAATGTATGTTTGTGGAATAACACCTTATGACGCTACACACCTAGGCCATGCGGCAACATATCTCACTTTCGATTTGATCAATCGATATTTACGTGCTCAGGGCTCAGAGGTTTATTACGTACAGAATATTACCGATATAGATGATCCACTTCTTGAACGGGCGAAGCGTGATGGTGTTGATTGGAGTGATTTAGCGAAGTCGCAAATCGAGCTTTTCACCAGTGACATGTTAAATCTGCGCGTTATTCCTCCAGCTCATTACATCGGAGCCGTTGAAGCTATACCTCTGGTAGTAAAGGCGGTAGAGGAGTTAGATAATCAAGGCTCGATATATCCAATAGCAGGTGATTACTACTTTACGAACTCTACTGAATCTGGTTTTGGCGAACTCTCTCACCTGAGTCAATCAGAGATGGAAAAGATTTTCTCTGAGCGCGGAGGAGATCCAACACTGGTTGGGAAAATTAATTCGCTCGACTGCTTAGTATGGATGTCGCAGCGAGAAGGGGAGCCAGGATGGCCTTCATCCTTTGGTGTTGGGCGCCCGGGGTGGCATATTGAATGTACTGCGATCGCACTCCAATACCTCCAACCAGATCATCATGAGGACACTCTCATTGATATTCAAGGTGGCGGAAGCGACTTAATCTTTCCTCACCATGAGATGTGTAGATCACAGGCGAGAATCCTTACAGGCAAAGAGTTAGCTGCTAACTACGTACATGCTGGAATGATCGGTTTAGATGGTGAAAAGATGAGTAAGAGCAAGGGAAATCTCGTTCTGGTTTCGACCTTAGTAGCCAATGGCGTTGATCCCATGGCGATTCGATTCGCACTAATGGCGCATCATTACCGAAATGATCAAATGTGGAGTAAGAAAGTTTTAGAACGCGCACAGTCATCGTTAGGGCGTCTGCGAAAAGCCTTGTCGAGGGATACGGTTTATGAGAGCTCTGGTCTGATTCAGGAGATTATTGCAGGCTTGGCCGATGATTTAGATACACCTACAGTGATTGCCGCTATTGAGAGGTGGGTTGAAAGTACTTTAGAAGGAGGATCCGGGGGTGATGCAAATTCAGTCCGATTAAGTTTGGATGCTTTATTGGGGTTGAAGCTTTAATCTTGAGAACGACGACGCAAGTAACGCTCAAACTCCTTTGCAATCATCTCTCCAGATATTTCAGGGATGTCAGCAGCATCTTTGCTCTCTTCTAAATTTTTAATGTACTCCGCAACATCATTATCATCTTTAGCCAGGGCATTAATCTCAGCTTCCCAAGCATCAGATGCCAGCGCAAGTTCATCTTGAGGTATCGAGACGGTGAGAAAATCTTCTAGGGCGTGAATTAAGGCGAGTGATGCTTTGGGGGATGGAGCATTTGAGGCGTAATGAGGAACTGGCACCCACAACGAGACGGCATCAATGCCGCGACGTTGGCATCCATCGTGAATAACACCAAGGATTCCAGTAGGACCTTCGTAAGTTGATATTTCCACATCCAAACGCGTCGCAATTTTTGGATTGGCTGCGGTTATATTCACGGTGATCGGTCTGCTGTGGGGAATATCTGCCAAAAGCGAACCCATCGTGAGGATCATTGAAACCTCACAATCATCGGCTAAATCCAAAAGCTCTCTCGTAAAACTCTTCCATCGCATAGATGGTTCAACGCCTTTGACGATTACAAGATCACGGTCGAGATGTGGAAGTACGAGTCCATAAACCTCGGTAGTGGGCCAGGTAATTTTTCGCGAATCACTCTCATCTGTAAAAACTTGTGGGCGGTTGACTTGAAAGTCATAGAAATCTTCAGGATCTACATCTGCGATCAGCTGCGGAATAATCTCACTTGAATCATCGCGCCATGCTGCTATTAAATGATCCAGGGCACCTGTAGCAGCTTCACCAGCATCGTTCCAACCTGAAAAGGCCACGACCATTACTGGATCTCTTAAGCTCGGAATCTGATGTATCTCCACATCAACAAACCTTACGGTACCCTCCTGCAAGTGACGAACTCAAATACGCGTGGATTTTTTGATGCCATTTTCTTTGATATGGATGGCCTCTTGGTCGACTCCGAGCCGTTGTGGCTTGAATCTGAATCTGAGATCACAGCGGCTTATGGATATCAATGGCTGGCGCAGGATCAAGTTGCATGTCTAGGCGGTCCACTCTCGCGCGTTGGCGAATATATGTCGGCTCGATGCAATGGTGTTGAGTCCCCTGCTTTTTTCACCCAGAAACTCATAGAGCTGCAATGTTCAAAATTGCACGGAAAAACTCCTCTGATGCCAGGTGCTATCGAACTTGTTCGCGAACTTACAGCCAATGGAATTGCTACTGGACTGGTCTCGGCTAGTCCGCGTAATATCGTTGATGCAGTCTTAGATAACTTGGGGGGAAGTCCATTCCCCTTTTCGATTAGTGCCGATGACGTTCTCCGGACGAAACCACATCCTGATGCATATTTACTTGCGGCTGAGAGATCTGGCGCAGAGATATCTCACTCGTTAATCTTCGAGGATTCTTTAACCGGTGTAACAGCGGCTCAGGCTAGTGGCGCGTGGCTTATAGCAGTTCCACATTTAGTAACTGTTCTTGAAAGTGCGCGAGTGCGCAGCATCAGAAGCTTGGAACAGCTCTCTCTTGCTAAGTTACAGGAGCTATTTGCGGATTTTTCAGCAACAATTTAGCGGACGTGAGCAGGACAGATAGTTTTAAAGAAACACCAATCACACAACCTGCTGGGCTTTGGTGGCCAATAATCTTTCTCGATTGAAATGAATATATCTTTAGCTGTGCGATGTAAGAATTTTTCTGCAGATTCGAGATCGGCAATAGTCGGATTACTCTTAATTAATTTGCCATCGCCCAAGTAGATTAACTGGAGCAACCGGGGGAGTACGCCGCTTGTTTTCCAGTACAAGAGTGCATATACACGTAGTTGAAAGAGAGCCTTATCCTCCCAACCAGATTTCGGCGCCTTTCCTGTTTTGTAGTCCACGATTCGCACCTCACCTGTTGGGGCAATATCTAAGCGGTCGACATAACCGTGGAGATAAACATTTTCTTCAAAATCATCTTCTAAATGCATCTCTCGATGAGTTGCCTCAAAACTAGATGGTTGTTCAAGCGTGAAGTAGGTTGTAAGCAGCGATGAGGCACGGTCGAGCCACTCTTTTTCATTAATGACCAATTCGGATAACTCTGGTTTTGCCTCAACCTGTGCTCGCCAACGAGATGGAAGAAGGTCGAGAGCGGTTTGAGGGGTACGATCACTCGGAATACTTTCAAATAAATCGTGCAAAACAGTGTGCACGAGAGTTCCTCGCTCAGCATCTAGGCTAGGTGGTTGAGGGAGTCGATCTATCGAACGGTACTTATAGAGTTGTGGGCAGTTGGTGTAGTCATTGACACTGCTCGGTGAGAGCCGAAGACGGGAATCCATATTCACGTGTTGCAAGATACTCGTACTCGGCCGTTTTTTTTCATCTAAGATACTGTCGTGTCGAATTTAGGGTACTTCTCAGCCGGTGATCGGATTCAATTAACCGACCCAAAAGGGAAGTTATACAGCTTTACTATCGTTCCTGGGAAAGAGTGGCATACGCACAAGGGTTGGATCACACATGATGAGCTAATTGGTATGCCGGAAGGCTCCGTAGTTACGACCACTGCTGGATTAAAATTCACTGCATTTAAGCCACTCTTAGCTGATTTTGTTTTGACGATGCCGCGCGGGGCTACGATCGTTTATCCAAAAGATGCGGCGATGATTGTGGGTCTAGCCGATATATACCCAGGTGCTCGAGTTCTAGAGGCAGGTGTCGGAAGTGGAGCGCTTTCGATCTCACTTCTTAGAGCCTGTGGTGATGGTGGAAGCCTTCACTCTGTTGAGCGTCGAGCAGATTTTGCGGAGAACGCACGTTCAAATGTTGAGAGCTACTTCGGTGACTCACCCTCGAACTGGCGCCTCACCGTTGGAGATTTACAGGATCAAGATGTAGTTGATAGCTATGACCGAGTGATTTTAGACATGCTGGCACCATGGGAGTGTGTTGATTTAGCAGCGCGTGCACTGCGACCCGGAGGAGTTTTTATGGCCTATGTTGCAACTACAACTCAGTTATCAGTGACAGCCGAGGCAATTAAATCCGATGGCAGATTTACCGAACCTGAGAGTTCAGAGACGATCGTGCGTGGCTGGCATCACGAAGGTCTTGCCGTGCGTCCACAGCAACGCATGATTGGTCATACTGGATTTTTGATTCAAACAAGAAAGATGGCACCAGGAGTCGAAGTTCTTGCAAGACGTCGCAGACCAGCTAAAGGTGCCTACGGTGTCTCGGAAGATTGAGCGTTTAATTAATCTGACTATCGCACTGCTTGCAACAAAGAGATTTCTCACAAAGAACGAAATCTTTAGATCTGTAGATGGTTATGAAGGTAGTGCAGAGAGTAAAGAGCGGATGTTCGAGCGTGATAAAGATGATTTGCGAAATCTTGGCGTTGTAATAGAAGTCGGGAGCTTTGATCCGCTCTTTGAAGATGAGGCCGGCTATCGTATTAAGCCAGAGAAATACTCTTTAGATCTCGGAGAGATCACTGGAGTTCAAATCGCTTTACTCTCACTTGCCGCGCAGGCATGGCGTGGAGCGGCATTAGATGGTGCTGCACATAGTGCTCTGACGAAACTACGATCCATCGGCGTCGAGTCCGATCTCGATGGAGTACCTGCAATTACGCCCCGATTAAACCCAGCTCACAAGGATTTCGTTGTGATTACGACCGCGATTGCAAAGCGACAACGAATCTCATTTACCTATCTTTCTGCAACCTTAGAGCGAAAATCTCGAATAATCGAACCCTTTGCGATCGCTACAAAGGATTCTCATTGGTATGTTGCAGGAAATGACACCGAGAAATCAGCGATTCGTACATTCAGGCTAGATCGCATTTATGGCGAAATCACCTCAATGCCAGTTTCAGGTCGTTATCAGATTCCGGAGGCCTTCGATGTTTTTGAGTCTCTTTCCGACGTGCACAGTGCAGTGGTTGCCACGATTGATATTCGCAAAGGTAAGGCACAGCTGCTTCGAAATTTAGCTCTATCGGTAGTTGATAAGGGGGAGTGGGATCAGATAACAGTCGAATATGTCGATTCGCACACTCTGATTGACCTGGTTCTTTGGCACGGCGAAGATGCTTTGGTTATAGAGCCACTCGAGCTTCGTGAAGCTCTCATTAGCAAACTCCACGAGTTAGTTCGTTTACATGCCTAAGCCAGAGCAGAGCCCGCTGGGTCGAACAGCCAGACTCCTAGATCTTGTTCCCTTCTTGGCCTCACACCAGGGTATTGAACTTCTCACTCTGGCGAAAGAGTTTGATGTGAGTCAAAACCAGATGGTTGCAGATTTAACAACTCTTTGGATGTGTGGTCTGCCTGGCTACACACCCTTAGAGCTAATGGAGCTCTCATTTGATTCCGGTTTTGTGACGATACATAACGCCGAAACACTCGCACACCCTCGCTCTCTAAGTGAAGAAGAGTCCATTGCTCTCTTGTTGGGACTTGATTTGGTTATTGAATCTCTACCGAATGACCGCCAGGACCTAAAGAAGATAGCCCTGGATTTAGTTGCACGTTTATCAGCACGAAGCTCGATTCCAGCTAAGTTAACTGCGATACCCCTAGTACCAGGAACGGTCCGCTCGATTATCGAAAAGGCGGTCAGTCAAAAAAACGCCGTAGAGATTGTTTACCACTCATTCTATTCAGATACGATCAAGACGCGATCGGTTATACCTATAGAGCTTCGAATTGAGAATGGTTCTGAATATTTATGGGGGGTATGTCAAAACGCCAGCGCACTTCGAAGTTTTAGACTCGATCGTATTCAATCAGCGGTATTAGCTACAGTGAAAAAATTCCCTCAGAGAACGCTGGAGGAGAATGAAGAAATTAGCTATACGATTTCTGCGCACTCCAGAGAGCGTGAGGTAATGGAGAGGTTTGGTCTCGACCCAGATGCTCTAGCAGATACGATAGAGAGCACATCGTTTTCACGCGAGTGGATTAGACGCTCTGTAATGGCTTCGGCGGGTAGTGCTGAACTCATCACTCCGGCCGATATCCGCTCTGATCTGCAACGGATGGCGCAGTCAATGCTTGACCGCTATTCATCACGATAGAGGACCTATCCATAAAGCCCGTCTTTGCGGTAACCTTGGCCTAGTCTATTTCGTACTCATCTAGAAGGAGTTTGCCCCATGTTCCTCAAGGAGCCTAGCCACATCCTGATTCTTCTTATCGTGATTCTCGTCCTTTTTGGTGCCAAGCGTCTTCCAGACTCTGCTCGTTCACTCGGACGCTCAATGCGTATCTTTAAGAGTGAAATAAAGGAGATGGGAACAGATGAAAAGAAATCTGAGGGCGACGCTACTTCCGAGAAGTAGATAGCTATGGCGTCGACTTCAGACGCACGGATGCCACTGCTCGAACATCTTCGCGAATTGCGCAAGAGGGGTTTCCGTGCCTCCATTGTAATTGTGCTTGCATCCTTTGTAGGGTGGTTTTTCTATAACGACATAATTACGCAGTTGGCTTTACCTGTTTGCGATTTGAAGGCGGCACAGGAATCTGGAGCTACCCACTGCGGTGCCCTGTATATCAACGGTGTACTAGGTCCATTAAATCTACAGATCAAGGTTGCACTTCTGGCAGGAATAATACTCTCAGCACCTCTGTGGCTCTATCAGCTTTGGGCTTTTATTGCGCCGGGTCTACATCGAAAAGAAAAGCGTAACTCGATCCTTTTTCTAGTTTTTGCTACGCCATTTTTCGCTCTTGGTGCCACATTGGGATACTTGATTTTACCAATTGCAATAAAAGTTCTCTTTGGCTTTACACCAAGCTCACTTTCTAATCTGGTCAAGTTCGATGACTATTTAGACTTCGTTATGCGAATCATCTTGCTTTTTGGGTTAGCATTCGAGCTGCCGATATTTTTAGTGACATTTAATTTAATAGGATTTTTACGTGGTGAGAGTATTCTGCGTCCATGGCGAATCTGGGTCTTTTCGATAGTTCTCTTTACCGCTGCGTTTACGCCAACTGCAGATCCCTTTACAATGGCGCTACTAGCCATTCCTCTCTGTGCCCTTTATTTCATGGCCGGTGGAATCGCCCTGTTAGTCGATAAGCGTCGAGATAAACGTTCGGCGCAGATCCCGGCGGGGGTTTCATCGATCGAGGCTGCCACACCTATCGAGTGATTGGGCGATAAGGTCGCCTCATGTGGGCCCTAGTTATCAATCCAACGTCTGGATCAGGCAAGGGCTCTACTGTCGGTATCAGCGTCTCGACTTTTCTCACACAGCGTCAGATCAAACACCAGATCATTTCAGGTACATCGGCGAGTTCAGTTTCTCATAATCTTGCCGAGTTTATAACTAATTTCCCAGAGTGCAGCGGTGTAATCGCTGTTGGGGGAGATGGATTAGCCCACATTGTCTTGCAGATAACTACTCCAGCCCAGATTCCTCTAGCAGTTATTCCAGCGGGTACGGGAAATGACTTTGTTCGAAGCCTTGGATGGTCACTTGAAGATTTAGATTCATATCTGGAGGCAATCCTTTCAACAGCGCCGATCTCTATTGATTTGGGCTTAGTCAATGGTCAATGGTTTGGTGCAGTCTTATCAACTGGCTTTGACTCGATAGTCAATGAGAGGGCAAATACGATGTCGTGGCCTAAGGGGCCGATGAAATATAACGCTGCTATCGCTATCGAACTCCCACGATTTAAACCACGACACTATGACATCACCTTGGATGATCGCAGTATTTCAACAGAAGCGATGCTGATTGCAGTGGCTAATGGTCGAAGTTACGGCGGGGGAATGTTGGTCTGTCCGGACGCAGATATTTCTGACTCACTCTTTGATGTGATGGTCCTACATCCCGTGTCAAAGATAGAGTTCCTGAAAGTCTTCCCACGAGTCTTTAAGGGTACGCATGTGACACACCCAGCCGTTGAGATAGTTCGTAGTGCAAATGTAAAAATATCATCTGATGCAGTTGCTTATTCCGATGGAGAGCGAATCGGACCGCTACCTATATCTGCGCAGTGCATGCCAAAGGTGATGTTGACATGGACTCCTTGACAACACCTGCGGAGAAATATGCAGCTGCAAAGCTGCGTAGTGCGCATCCCATCACGCAAGAGTTTCTCGCTACCTTTGATTTTGAATTCGATCCATTTCAAATCGCAGCCGTTCACGCCGTGGAAGAGGGAAATAGTGTTCTTGTAGCCGCACCTACTGGTGCCGGAAAAACAGTGGTCGGAGAGTTTGCCGCCTATTTTGCGCTATACCTTGGCAAGAAATGTTTCTATACAACTCCAATCAAAGCTCTCTCAAATCAGAAATACTCTGAGTTTGTAGCAAAATTTGGTGAGGATCGTGTCGGTTTGCTAACAGGAGATACGAGTATAAATAGCGAGGCAGATATCTTGGTGATGACAACCGAAGTCCTGCGAAATATGTTGTACGCAGGCTCTTCGACCCTCACCAACTTGGGATATGTCGTAATGGACGAAGTGCATTATTTAGCCGACAAGTTTCGCGGCGCCGTTTGGGAAGAAGTTCTCATCCATCTAATGGAGAGCGTCCAAGTAATCTCTTTATCTGCAACTGTTTCCAACGCTGAAGAGTTCGGTGAATGGCTCGGAGAAGTTCGCGGAAACACCACCGTGATAGTTAGTGAAATTAGACCTATTCCACTGTACCAACATGTTCTTATCGGTAATCGTATGATGGATCTTTTTGAGCGAGAGGGAGTGATCAATCCCGAGATCTTGCGTCGAGAGCGTGAAGCGATGCGTAAATCGTCGATGGATAGACATCGTCGCGGTAGATACAGTGAACCTAAGGAGCGTTTATCTCGCGCAGACATTATTGAAAAACTTGCTGATGAAAATATGTTGCCCGCTATAACTTTCATCTTCTCACGCATTGGCTGCGATGCCGCTGTTAAGCAATGTCTGGTAGCAGGGATTCGATTAACTTCACCGGATGAGCGCACAGAGATAAAGGCGACTGCCCTTAAATACACGGCCAATATTGCGGCCGAGGATTTAGAGGTTTTAGGTTTTAGCGATTGGCTGACAACCCTGGAGCGCGGAATCGCGGCCCATCATGCAGGCTTGCTGCCGAGCTTTAAGGGCGCCGTTGAAGATTTATTCCAGCGGGGTTTAGTTAAGGCGGTTTTTGCCACCGAAACTCTTGCACTGGGCA